>Ga0182030_10006795_pt1 | contig 24032 bp, 18 predicted proteins | sample 812S3MmetaG_FD_121299 | JGI IMG/M metagenome (GOLD analysis project Ga0182030, IMG submission 121299) | Permafrost microbial communities from Stordalen Mire, Sweden - 812S3M metaG (Illumina Assembly) | ecosystem: Environmental > Terrestrial > Soil > Wetlands > Permafrost | place: Sweden...
ACGATTACGACTCCAAGCCCGTGCTCGGCGGGCTGCTCGTGCAGCAACGCGACGCGGTCACCGAGACACGCGAGCAGATGCGCGCGATGACTGAGCGGGAGCCGAGCGAGGCCCAGTGGGAGGACCTACTGTTCGCGTGGAAGGTCTGCCGCCGCGTGCGCTCGAACGCGATCGTGCTCGCCACCGGCGGCGCGACGATCGGGATCGGTGCGGGGCAGATGAGCAGGGTCGACTCAGTACGGATCGCGGTCGAGAAGGCCCAGGCCAACCAGCCTGACCTGCTCGCCGGCGCGGCGCTCGCCTCCGATGCGTTCTTTCCCTTCGCCGACGGTCCCGAGCTGGCGATCGCGGCGGGCGTGACGTCGATCATCCAGCCGGGCGGCTCGGTGCGCGACCCCGACGTGGTCGCCGCCGCCGACGCGGCGGGCATTGCGATGGTGGCGACAGACCGCCGCCACTTCCGTCACTAGCGTCCTCCTCGTCGGCCCCTATGTCGGAACGCTCTTCGCAAGAGGGACTTGACAGGAGGTAGATAACGATATATCGTGAGCGTACAAAGATTGTTCACGATAGGAGAAAGACATGTTTGGAAATAGATTTCACGACACAACAACAGATCCAGATCAAGATCACCACGACCACCATCCCGGTCACCACGGCGGCCATCGTCATCGCCACGGCCCGCGCGGCGGCGGCTTCGGCGGCGGCCCGTTCGGCGGTTTCGGTCCGGGATTTGGTCCGGGCGGTCCCCGGGGACGCGGTCGCAAGGCGCGCCGCGGCGATATCCGCACGGCCGCGTTGCTGCTGCTGAATGAGGAGCCGCGGAACGGATACCAGATCATGCAGGAGGTGCAGGAGCGCTCAGACGGCGTATGGCGCCCGAGTCCCGGCTCGACATACCCGGCCCTGCAGCAGTTGGAGGACGAGGGTCTGATCCGCGCGCAGGAGCTGGATGGCCGCAAGCTTTTCCAGCTGACCGACGCGGGACGCGAGTACGTCAAGGAGCGCGGCGAGGACAAGCCGGCGCCGTGGGAGCAGATGAGCGGCGATGTCTCAGACCAGGCCCACGAGCTGGGCAGGTTGATCCGCGAGGTCGCCTCCGCCTTCACGCAGGTGGTGAAGACCGGCAGCGAGGCGCAGATGGGCGAGGCTCGCAAGGTGCTTACGACGACGAGGAAAGACCTGTACCGGATCCTCGCCGACGGCGACCCCGGCGAGGGCAATTCCGAGGCCGGTATCGTGGGCGAGGACGCCTGAGCAGGAGCCCTCGAGATGCCCAACGCCCTCAGCCAAGTGACCCCCAAACCACACTCGAACGGCGGCGCGCCACCAGGCGGGGCGGTGGCCCCCGCCGTCGCTGTGGAAGGTCTCGTCAAGCGCTACGGCGAGGTCGAAGCGGTGCGCGGCATCGACTTCGCGGTCGCGCCCGGCGAGACGTTCGGCTTCCTCGGCCCCAACGGGGCGGGCAAGTCGACGACGATCAGCATGCTCTGCACGCTTGTGCATCCGACCGGCGGCTCCGCCCGCGTGGCCGGCCACGACGTCGAGCGCGAACGCGACGAGGTGCGGCGCAACATCGGGCTCGTGTTTCAGGACACGACGCTCGACGGGTACCTGACGGCCGAGCAGAACCTGCGCCTGCACGCGGAGCTGTACGGGATGCCGCGCGGCGTGGTGTCGGAGCGGCTGGAGCAGGTGATGGAGATGGTCGGATTGTGGGAGCGCCGGGCGAGCCTGGTGATGACGTTCAGTGGCGGGATGAAGCGCCGGCTGGAGATCGGGCGGGGATTGCTGCACTCACCACGCGTGCTGTTCCTCGACGAGCCGACGGTCGGGCTGGACCCGCAGACGCGCAGCTCGATCTGGAACTACATCTCCGAGCTCAAGCGCGACGAGGACATCACGATCTTCATGACCACCCACTACATGGACGAGGCCGAGTACTGCGACCGGATCGCGATCATGGACCGTGGCGAGATCGTCGCGCTGGACACGCCCGAGGCGTTGAAGGCGAGCGTCGGCAAGGACCGCGTGCAGATCCAGACCGAGGACGACGAGGCCACGATCGCGGCCTTGCGCGAGAAGTTCGAGATCGAGGCGACGATCGCCGAAGGGGCGGTCACGTTCGGGGTGTCGGCGGGAGAGCAGTTCGTACCGCGCCTGTTCGCCGAGCTCGAGCAGCCGATCAGGTCGGTCAATCTGTCCAGGCCCTCGCTGGACGACGTGTTCATGTCGTACACGGGTAAGACGATTCGCGACGCCGAGGAGTCGGGCAAGAGCGACATGCGCCGCAACATGGCGCGGATGATGAGTCGCTGATGGCCACCGAAACCACAACAACCCCAATTCCTTCCGCCTCCTCGCCCGCCGGCGCGTCGAGCGGGCCCCCCGCCCACCACGTCGCCCGCGTGCGCGTCCCCGCGCGCAGCCTGCGCAGCGAGCTGCGCGCGATCCGTGTCGTCTGGAAGCGCGAGCTGATCCGCTTCAGCCGCGACCGCCTGCGGATCCTGACCTCGCTGATCCAGCCGTTTCTGTTCCTGTTCGTGCTCGGCACGGGCATCGGGACGCTGGCCTCGGCCGGCACGCACGGGGTCAACTTCAAAACCTTCATCTACCCCGGTGTGCTGTGCATGGCCGTGATGTTCACCGCGATGTTCTCCGCCGCCTCGATCGTGTGGGACCGCGAGTTCGGGTTCCTGCGCGAGATGATGGTCGCGCCCGTGCGCCGCAGCTCGATCGTGCTCGGCAAGGTCGCGGGTGGCGCCACCGTCGCCGCCTTCCAGGGCCTGATCGTGATCGCGATCGCCGGCCTGGTCGACATCCCCTACAACCTCGGCCTGATCCTCGAGCTGTTCGGGCTGTCGCTGCTGGTGGCGTTTGCGATCACCGCCTTTGGCGTGATGTTCGCCGCGCGGATCAATCAGATGCAGTCGTTCATGGCGCTGATGCAGATGGTCGTGATGCCGATGTTCTTCCTCTCCGGCGCGATGTTCTCGGTCGCCGCCCTGCCGCAATGGCTGGCGGTGCTCAACCGCCTCGATCCGCTCACCTACGCGGTCGAACCGATGCGCAGCGCGATCTTCTCGCACCTGAATGTCTCTGCGGCCGCGCGCAAGGCGCTCGACCCTGGCATCACCTGGTTCGGCTGGCGCGTACCCACCCCGCTCGAGGTCGCGGTGATCGCGATCCTCGGCCTGGTGATGCTCTCGATCGCGATCTGGGAGTTCTCCCAGGCGGAGTAATACCTGACCCTGACGGCCGAAGAGCAAGCGGGGCAAGGTGAAGGCCCACCCACCCCGCGTGGTGTGCTTTGCTGGACGAAACGGGGATGCGAGCCGAAGGCGAGTGTCCCCCGGCTTCGGTGAGCGACCGAGGACGCCGCACCGATCTGAGATCGGCTAGCGCCGCTATTCGGTCGTCAGGGCGTGTGCGATCGTGCCGAGACGCCGAGCACCGGGTCCTGCTCGGTGACTTCGCCCGAGCCGGAGCTGGGGTCGGCGAGACGCAGGCTCTCGGCCAGCGGCGCGGTGTCGCGTTCGACGCCGCGCTCGATCAGCGGCTGGACGAGGCCGCGCAGGAGCAGCATCGGGCCGAGCCAGCGCGGCGCCCAGACGCGCGCGGCACGGCGTTCGATCCCGTCCTCGATCGCGTCGATCGCCTTGGCGAGCGGCGCGGGCTTGCCGATGAAGCCCGGCATCTGACTGCGGGCGGCCTGACCTGAGGGCCCGGCGAAGCCGCCGCGCACGAGGTCGGTGTCGATGAAGCCGAAGTAAGCGCAGCCGACGCGCGCGCCCGAGGGAAGCGTCTCCAGGCGCAGCGCGTCGCTCAAAGCCTCGACGCCGGCCTTGGCGGTCGAGTAGGCGCCGAGCAGCGGTGCGTGCGTGATCGCCGACAGCGAGGAGATGTTCAGCAGGTAGCCGCGGCGCGCGCTGATGTGCTCGATCACGGCACGATCGGTGCGCCACACGCCGAGCAGGTTGACCGACAAGACGCGCTCGACCTGCTCGACCGGCGCCGTCGCCAGCGCGCCGTTGAACTGGACGCCGGCGTTGGCGATCGCGACATCCAGCGCGCCGAAGCGCTCGACCGTCGCGCGCACCGCGCGCTGCAGGGCGTCGTAGTCGGTGACGTCGACCTCGAAGCTCGCGGCGCGCTCCCCGAGCTGTGCAGCGAGCTCCTCCAGGCGCTCGGGCTCGAGCCCGACGAGCGCGACGTTGGCCCCTTTCCCGTGGAGCCGCCTGGCGGTCTCGGCGCCGATCCCGCGCGCGGCGCCGGTGATGAACACGGTGCGGCCGTTGATGTCGAAGGGCGTGGCGTTTTTACGGCTCATGCGGCCAGTGCCTCCTTACGTGGCAGAAGTTCGTAATCGCCGGTGTCGAAGCGCTTCGTGCGCGAGCGGAAGCGGAACGTGAAGTCGGGCCAGATCGTCGAGGCGTTCCCGTGGGCGTCGAGGTACCAGCTCTTGCAGCCGCCGGCGGTCCAGACGGTGCCCTCGGCCATGCGGCTCATCTCGGCCACGAACGCCGCCTGCGCCTGCGGGCGCACGTCGATCGCGGCGCCGCGATGCGCGTCGATCGCGTCGAGCGCCTTCAGCATGTACTCGATCTGGGCCTCGATCATGATCACGATCGAGGTGTGGCCGAGTCCGGTATAGGGTCCGAGCAGGACGAACAGGTTCGGGAAGCCGGTGATCGTGGTGCCGTTGAACGCGGCCATCGTGCCGTGCCAGTGCTCGGCCAGTAGGCGACCGTCGCGGCCGCGCAGGCGATCGACGAGCGGCTGGTCGGTCACGTGGAAGCCGGTCCCGAAGATGATCGTGTCGACCGCGTGCTCGACCCCGTCGGCGGTGAGAATCGAGTGCGGACGTACTTCGCGGATGCCCGAGTCGATGACCTCGACGTTCGGCTTGGCGAGTGCCGGCAGGTATTGATCGGTGAAGAGGATGCGCTTGCAGCCGAGGCGGTAGCTCGGTTTGAGCTTCGCGCGCAGCGCGGGGTCGGGTACCTGGCGCGCGAGGTTCTGTTCGGCGACGCGCTCGAGGATCCGCATCAGGCGTGGCTCCTTCGCCAGCCCGAGCACGAGCAGCTCGGCGCTCCAGTAGAGCGCGCCGCGCATCAGCTTCATCGCCGCCGGATTGCGTTGGAACAGGCGCCGCAGGCGCGGGTTGATCTTCGCGTTCTTGCGCGGCACGATCCACGGCGCGGTGCGCTGGTAGACCTGTAGCTCGCCGACTTCTGGCTGGATCTCGGGGATGAACTGGACGGCGGACGCGCCCGTGCCGATCACCGCCACCCGCTCGCCCGCGAGCGAGTGCTCGTGATCCCACTGCGCGGAGTGGAAGGTGGTGCCCTGGAAGGAATCGAGGCCCTCGAGCTGCGGCAGCGCCGGCTCGCTCAAGCCGCCCATGCCGCTGATCAGGATCTCGGCCGTGAAGTCGCCGGCCGAGGTGCGGATCTCCCACAGGCCGCGCTGCTCGTTCCAGGCGGCTTCGAGCATCTCGTGGCCGAAGCGGATGTGCGGCGGGACGGCGTATTCGCCCGCGACGCGTTCCAGGTAGGCCTGGATCTCCCCCTGGGGAGAGCACCAGGCGCGTCCAGTCCGGGTTGAGCGCGAACGAGAACGAGTACAGGTGTGAGGGCACGTCGCAGGCGCACCCCGGATAGCTGTTGTCGCGCCACGTCCCGCCGAGCCGCTCGGCGCGCTCGAGCAGCACGAAGTCGTGCTCGCCGCGCTGCTTGAGCCGGATCGCCGAGCCGAGGCCGGCGAAGCCGGTGCCGACGATCACGATCCGGTGGTGCTCAGGCGGTCCGCTGGAGCTGGACGGTGCCGGGGCGGCGATCGGCTCGGCGACGTCGGTCATCCTGCAAGGTTACATCATTTGATGTCACATCGTTTGGCGTTATGCTTTGGGCGTGATCGATCAGACCACGGAGCGCACCGGGAGCGCAGAGAGCCCAGAGGCTGCGGAGAGCGCGCTGACGATCGAACAGCTGGCGGCCGCGAGCGGGATGACCGTAAGGAACATCCGCGCGCACCGCGCCCGCGGGCTGCTGGACGCGCCGCAGGTGCGCGATCGTGTCGGCTACTACGGTCGCGAGCACGTCGATCGGCTGCGGCTGATTTTGCAGATGCAGTCCGACGGGTTCAACCTGCGGGCGATCAAGCGGCTGCTGGAGCAGACGAATGGCCGGCCCGAGCAACTGATGAGCCTCAGGCAGGCGGTGAGCGAGCCGTGGGAGAGCGAGCAGCCACGCGTGTTCACGCTCGCCGAGTTGCGCGCGCGCTTCGGCGAGCAGGCCGACGCGCGCGCGATCGGGCACGCTGAGAAGATCGGCATGCTCGTCGCGCTCGGGGATGACCGCTTCGAGGCGCCGATGCCCTCCTCGATCGACGCGGCCGAGGAGGTGGTCAGGCGCGGCGTTCCGCTGCAGCACGCGCTGAGCGTGACGGCGAAGCTCCAGGCGCACTGCCGCGCGGTCGCGCGCGAGTTCGTGAAGCTGTTCCTCGAGGACGTGTGGGAGCCGTTCGCCGGCGCCGGCTACCCGGAGGAGCGCTGGTCGGAGGTGACCGAGTCGATCGAGCGGCTGCGCCCGATCTCCTCGCAGGCGCTGCTGGCCGCCTACCAGCTGACGATGTCCGAGGAGGTCGAGGACGCGTTCGGCCGCGAGTTGGAGCGGCTGACCCGGCGCCGGCGCTGATGCTACGCCGAGATGCCCCGTGCGGGACTCGAACCCGCCCCACCGGATTAAAAGTCCGGCGCTCTACCAGATGAGCTAACGGGGCTCGCGGGCGACAGTCTGCCAGATGGACGACAGAGGCCGGGGCTGCCCGTTGAGCGGCCCCGGCCATCCTGGCGTCGGCTGTGTCCCGCAGCGCTTAGGAGAAGTGCACCGTCACGCTGGCCGAGGAGCTCGACCCGCTGGTCGGCTCGAACGACGCCTTCAGCGCGACGCTCAGCCGGTGCTGGCGTCTACGCAGCGACGCCGTGCCGGCCTTCGAGAGCGGGATCCGCACCGTTAGGCGCTCGGACTTGGTGGCGCCCTTGCCGACCGACCTGACGCCGCCGCCGCTGACGAGCACCTTACCCTCGGCGGGGACCTGCAGGACGAGCGTCGCGATGTGACCCTTGACGCTGTGGCTGAGGATCTTGATCTTCGCGACCGTCTTGCTCACGGCCGCCGAAGTGGTGGACGCCGGGGTGGCCGCAGCCGCCGTCGGCAGGTTCACCACGACCGACGTGGCACCGGGGGTTCCGGAGGAGCTACCCGAGCCGGAGCCGTTTGAGCCGGAGCCACCTGAGCCGCCCGAACCCGAGCCACCCGAGCCGCTGCCGGAACCTTCGCTGCCGGAGCCGCCGCTGCCACCCGAGCCGCCGGAACCGCCCGAACCCGAGCCGCCTGATCCTCCCGAGCCGCTTTCGGTTTTATCCCCCAGCAGCGAGAGGTTGAGGCCCCCGAGACCGTCGAGGACGTCGACGAGCTTGCCGTTCGTCAGCGCACCGGTCAGTACGGGGAGCGCCTGATCGGCGGTGCTGCCGAGGTCGGTCGCGAGTGTTTCGACTGAGGTGCCCAACTGCGTCGCCAGTCCACCGAGGGTGTTCGGTTTGAATTCAACGCCGCTGAGCAGCTTCTTCAGCACCGGTTCGAGCTGGGCCGTGGTGCCGGTGTGGAACAGGTCGAGTAGCCGGGTGACCAGTTCCGCAGTGGTGAGCGAGCCAACACCGAGGGTCGACTCCAGAGCACCGAGGCCGGTTGGATTGAGATTGGCGAGGAGCTCTTCCAGCAGGCTCTGCAACTGGGTTGGGCTGGAGCCATGGATCGTCCCTCCCAGCTGCGCGAGGAGCTGTTCGACGATTTCCTTGGCCTCCGCAGGTGTATTAGCCGAGCTCAGCAGGCCGGCGAGCACTTCATTGGGAGTGAGGCTCGAATGGATGCCGAGCAGGCTCAGCACGTTGCCCAGCAATCCTCCTTCGGTCAGTTCACCGAGGGTGGCGTTGGGGTGGGTCGAGAGCACCGAGGTCAGCGATGTGACCAGGCCTGTGAGGTTGGTCCCTTTCAGATCCAGCAGGTTCCCGACCATTTCGGCAAGCTGTTTTGAGTTCAGTTGCTCGACGTTGAGGTCTTTCAGCGGCACTGCCGCGAGGGCGGGATTGAGTACGTCCGTCGGCGAGGTTGGCAGGGAGATCGGTGCTGTGACTTCAACTGTTGCTTCGCTGGACGGTGAGGCAAGCGCCGATCCAGCTGGGATCGCCGCGAGCAGGGCGATGAGCGAGGCAACGAACGCCGCACCCATCACCGGACGCAGGCCGCGAACCTTGGCGAGAAGGCCTTGATGGGATTGTATATGCATGACAGATTTTCCTCCTAGGGATTTGTTGATGCCCGTAACTACCGACGTTCTAGGAGGGGTAGTTCATTTATTAATATTCTTTCGAACAAACGTCTAGTCCATAATACTGAATACATTTGTCAGCATGGAACCGCAGGACTGGCCGCGAAGCGGCCAAGGGGCCTTATGCAGCCCAGCGCCCGGCGTGTCTGTTACGACTTACTCGCCCGCGGGCGAGTCTTCGCCGGCGACGCGGAGCATCTCCTCGATCCGCGTGAGCTTGACGCGCGGGCGTCCCGACGATTCGCCGAGCGAGCGCTCGTGGCGGTCGATCGAGGCCCAGCCGTCGTAGGTGACGAGCGCGGGCTGGCGCTCGCGCAAGAGCCGCTCGACTGCGGCGCCGTCGGGGTTTTCCGGCGCGTTCAATCCCTCTCCCCCGGGCGCGGCGTCGGCGAGGATCGCGTCGACCGTCTCTTGGGCGTCCTTCTTGTTCGTGCCGATCACGCCGGAGGGCCCGCGCTTGATCCAGCCGACGACGTACTCGCCGCGCAGGCGCCCGCCGTCCCGCGGGCGCTCTCCCTTGACCTCACCATCGCCCTCCGCCGCGCCGAGCACCCGGCCACTCTCGTTGGGGATCACGCCGCGGCGCTCGTCGAGCGGGACGCCGGGGAGGGCGACGCCGCGATAGCCGATCGCGCGGAAGACGAGGCCGGCCGCGATCGTCTCTCGCTCGCCGGTGGCGCGAGCGCGCAACTGGCCGTCGGCGTCGGCGACGAGCTCGTTGCGGGCCAGTTCGACCGCGCCGAGATGGCCGGAGTCGTCGGGGAGCAGCGCCACGGGCGAGAGCAGGAAGCGCAGCACGATCCGCTTGGCGCGGCCTGAGGGCGGGCGCTCGGAGTAGGAGCGCAGGATCTCGACGTTGCGCCGCGCGGTGATGTTCGCCTCGGCGCCCGAATCGTGGACGGCGAGCGCGCGCTCGAGCTCGGCCTGCTCGACGATCACGTCGGCGTCGGCGAGCTCCCCGAGCTCGAGCAGCTCGGGGTTCGTGAAGGCCGCCTGCGCGGGCCCGCGGCGACCGACGATCACGACCTCCTTCACGTGACTTTCGGCGAGCACCTCCAGCGCGTGATCCGCGGTGTCGGTGGGCGCGAGCTCGGAGGGCGCGAGCACGAGCATGCGGGCGACGTCGATCGCGACGTTGCCGTTGCCGATCACGACGGCGCGCTCGGCCGCGCGGAGGTCGACCTCGAGGTCGGTGTGGTCGGGATGGCCGTTGTACCAGCCGACGAACTCGGTGGCCGCGTGCGAGCCGGGAAGCTCTTCGCCGGAGATCCCGAGCGGCCGGTCGACGGGCGTGCCGGTCGCGTAGACGATCGCGTGGTAATGGGAGAGCAGCTCCTCGCGCGAGACGTGCTCGCCGAAGGCGACGTTGCCGAAGAAGCGAAAGCGCGGATGCGCGGCGGTCTTCTCGTAGATGCGGGTGACCGACTTGATCTTCGGGTGGTCGGGGGCGACGCCGGAGCGCACGAGCCCCCAGGGCGTGGGCAGGCGCTCGAGCATGTCGACCTCGAAATCGGCCGAATGCCCGCCTGCCCCGTCCTTGAGCAGGTGCCCGGCGGCATAGAAGCCCGCGGGCCCGGAGCCGATCACAGCGATGCGAATTGGGGAATCAGACATGAATGGGCGCGGCCCGACTCGAACGGGCGACCCCCTCGGTGTAAACGAGGTGCTCTGACCAACTGAGCTACGCGCCCCCGGGGCCGAAGACCCTAAGGCTAGCGAGGCTGCAAAGCTGTGCGGGTGGGCAGAGCCGGCCGAATCGGAGCGCTGCTGGCAGGAGGGATTGTGCTGGTGCTCGTGCTGGCCCAGCTGTTCCTGCCGGGGATCGCGGCGAGCAGGATTCGCAAGCGGGTGGAGAAGTACGGGACCGTGGAGAGCGTCTCCGTGACGGCCTGGCCTGCGATCGAGCTGCTGTGGGGGAAGGCCGGATCGGTCGATGTGAGTGCCGGCAATGTCCGGCTGAGCACGGCGCAGATGGCGAAGCTGCTCGGAGAAGCGCGCGGTGCGGAAAACCTGCACACGACGGCCGAAAGCCTGAAGGCGGGTCCGCTGCAGCTCGAGGACGCGACCCTGCAGAAGCACGGCGATGCGCTCGCCGCCTCGGCGTGGACCTCCACGGCGGACGTGCGGGCCGCGCTGGGACGGGGCTTTGAAGTGCAGCTGCTGCACAGTGGTGGCGGACAGGTGGAAATGAGCGTCACGGGAGGCCTGTTCGGCGTGAAGGCGTCGGTGCAGGCGGTGGCCGAAGCAGCGGGAGGCAAGGTCGTCCTGCACCCGCGCGGGTTCCTGTTGGAAGGGTTGAGGCTGACCCTCCTCGACGAGCCGGGCGTGTACGTCGAAGGTGTCGGCGCGAGCGCCGCTACGGGACCGTCAGGCCAGGGTGCGGGCTACCGGCTGTCTTTCCGGGCGAGCCTGCGCTGAGCGCTCCTGGACGATCACGGGCAGGCCGTCCTTCGGGCTGATCGTCGGCATCTGGCGGATCTCGAGCTTGAAGTCATCGGGCAGAGAGAGCGTAAAACGCGAGAGCAGGAGCGTCGCGATCGTGCGGATCTCGAGCTGACCGAAGCGCATCCCGATGCACGTGCGCGAGCCGCCGCCGAAGGGAACGTAGGCGCCCTTGGGAAGCGCGGCCTTGGCGTCGGGCGCGAAGCGCTCGGGGCGAAACTCCTCCGGCTCGGGGTAGACGTCGGGCAGGTGGTGCGAGGCCCAGGATGAGTAGTTGACGAACGCGCGGCCGGGGACGGAATGGCCCGCGAACTCGAACGCCTCGACCGAGCGCCGCGGCCCGATCCAGGCGGGCGGGTACATGCGGAGCGTCTCGTCGAAGACCAGCTCGAGCTCGGCGAGCTCGCCCGACATCAGCTGCGTCGGCGTGGGCTGCCCGTCGAGCAGCTCGGAGTCCTGCTCGGCCTGCAGGCGCGCGACGATCTCGGGGTGGTGGGCGAGCTCGTGGAACATGAAGGCGACGGTCGAGGTCGTCGTGTCGTGGCCCGCGAACATCAGCGTCATCACCTCGTCGCGGATCTGCAGGTCGGTGAGCGTGTTGCCATCCTCGTCCTGGGCATCGAGCAGCAGCGAGAGGATGTCCTCGCCGCGCTCGCCGGAGGCCCGGCGGGAGGAGATCTCCGCGTAGATCAAGCGGTCGAGCGAGCGCGCGGCCTGCTGTAGGCGCGCCCACGGCGTGTAGGGACCGCGGAGCATGCGCAGCGCGTACTCGGAGGAGAAGAAGGAGAGCGCCTGCTCGAACAGGCCGGCGGCGTCGACCGCGCGCGCGGTCTCGCCGTCGGGATCGAGGCCGAAGAGCGCGCGCATCGCGATCCGCAGCGCGAGCCGGCGCGTCCACGTGTAGAGGTCGATGCGGTCGCCCGCGGCGAGCTGGTCGAGCGCGGCGTTGGTCTCCGAAACCATCACATCGACGGAGGCGGCGATCCGCTCGCGGTGAAAGCCCGGGAGCATGATCAGCCGCGAGCGCCGGTGGAAGTCGCCGTCGATCGTGAGCAGCCCGTCGCCCATCAGCCCGATCAGGTCGCGGAAGTGCGATTCGCGCCAGGTGAAGTTGGCGGCGTGCGAGACGGTGATGTAGTGGTTGGCGGCCGGCCCGAGCATGAAGACGACGTTGCCGTGGAACAGCCGCAACGTGAAGACCGGCCCGAAGCGCTCGTAGGAGTCGAGCAGCAGCGGCAGCGGATCATTGGCGAAGCGATGCGTACGCGCGAGCGAGAAGCGCGTGTCTCCGGGCGGGAACGGAACGCTCGCCGCGCGCTCCTCGCGCAGATCCCCGAACACCGCGGCGAAGGGGTTGGTATCGAGCAATGGGGGAGGACCGACGAGCGCCACACGAGCACCCTACAACAAAACTGGCTGGCTGGCCAGTTTTCTTTGAGAAGGCCTACGACGCGTCTCTCTCCGGGCGGTGTCCCACGTCTACCTGGGTGTCGTGGCGTACTCGGGCGGAGGGCCGGCCGCCCGGCGAGCGCGGCGCCTTGGCATACTGGGGAGGCGTGAGGAGCCCCGTGGGGTCCTCGGCGCAAAACGCGGGGACGTAGCTCAGTTGGTTAGAGCGCCGGCCTGTCACGTCGGAGGTCGCGGGTTCGAGTCCCGTCGTTCCCGTTCTTACCCCCGCCCGCTGAGCGCATTGCGGGGTCTGGAGGGGGTCGGAGATCGGCCGGCCGCCGCTGACCTGGCCCGCACTCTCAGGTTTCGATCGTGACGAGCGTGCCGATCGGCGTGTAGGGCCAGATCTCCGCGGAGGCCGCGAGCGGGAGCTCGACGCAGCCGAGGCTCTGGGGGGTGCCGAACGAGGAGCGGTCGAAGTTGTGCAGCGCGTCGCCGCCGTTGAAGTAGCTGACCCACTTGATTCCGGGATCTTCGTAGTGCGAGCCGTCGGGGTTGGTACCGGACATCGTCGTTTCGGGGAGGTGCTCGAACACGGCGAACGTCCCGAGTTCGGTTTCCGCGCCGGAGATGCCCGTGTTCGCGGGCGAGGTGATGATCGTCTGACCGTTGTGCCAGAGCGTCATCGTCTCCGGGACTTCGCGGTGCACGTAGACGTAGGAGTAGCCGCTGCTGAGGTGCTTGCCGGCGATCGCGTAGTTCAGCAGTGCACGCCACACGGACGGCCCGGGGAGGCCGTCGACGGTCATTTCGTTTTCGTTCTCGAACTTCATCACCGCGCCCTTCATGATCTCGCTCCACTGCCCGGGGCTCCACATCGCCTCTAGTTGGTGCGGCGTGTTCGAGTAGCGCCAGCTGAAGCTGCCGTTGGGCGGTTCGACGGCCGCCTGAGCCTCGGCGCTGGGCGTGCGCGCCACGGCCGCGGTGCCTGCCGCCGGCTGCCATGAGACCGGCAGGTAGCCGGTCTCGGCGAGGAGCTGCTGCAGGCGCAGCGTCGAGCCTGGCGGCACCGTCCATTCGATCTGGCTGGTCGTGCGCAGCCCGCCGCCCGAGCCCCCCGTCACCGCGACCGCGTGGGGGAGCTGGATGTGCAACTGCGAGCCGAGCGCCGCCCCGAGGCCGGTCGGGACGAAGACGAGCGTGTGGCTGTTGGTTTCGCTCCAGTGCCCGGGAGTGCTGGGCGAGATACTTGGGCGGCTCGAGCCGAGCACCGCGGAGACCGGTTTGGAGAACGTCAGATGGATGTGCGTCGCTGGAGAGATGTGCGTGCCCGCGGCGGGCAGGCTGACCATCACCGGCCTGTTCGAGGGTGGGAACCAGCTCACCTGGGTGGGCACGCCGACGGTCTCCCAAGGCCGCGCCGCGACGGCGATCTCGGTGGTGCCCGTCTCGGGTTGGGCGCCGAGTGAGATCGTGTGCTGGGCCGTGCCCAGCGTGTGGACCGTGGTGTGACCTTTGCTCCCGTAGACGACCTTGCTGACCGGTTGGCTGAAGCTGACGTGCACCTCCGAGCCCGACGGGACCGTCATCCACGGTTCCTTCACCTGCGCGACCGGTGCGCCGAGCGTGAGATGCTCGGTGCGCTCGCTGCCCAGCGCCCAGCTCAGCCAGCCCGGCCGGCGGACCTCGACGTCCACCGAAACCTGCTCGCCCGGAGCGAGCTTCTGCAGCGGCGTCAGGAGCCCGCCCTGCACCGCGATCGGCACGCGCCGGCCATCCGGTCCGAAGGCCTGGACGTGCTCGATCGTCCCGCCGAACGTTTGCACCGACACGTGCGCGAGCGCCGTCGAGCTGCTCGCGAGCTTCACGCCGGAGAAGGCGAATACCGCCACGATCACCAGCACGACGATCACGCCGATCACGCATACCATCCCGAGCAGCACGCGTTTCAGGCCATGCCCAGCCGACACAGCGTCACGTTGAGCCGACATCGCCATCCCTGGATCGTAGGGCCTATTCAGGAAGGACGACGTATTCGGCAGAGATCGTGCGGGTCGCCCATGCCGCGCCCATGGCGGCCGTCCGACTTCGGCTGCCGGCCTCGCCGAAAATCGCTCAGCGCCCTTCCCTCAGCGGCCGGCGTCGCTTCTCTCAGCGTCCCTCGTAGCTCGCGTGCCCCGGACCGCGCTCGAGGAACGAGCGCACGGCGCCGCGCAGATCCTCGGTCGCGAACAGGTCGCCGGCGAGCTCGGGCACGCGCTCGTCGGCGGCGTGTGCGCCCCCGCCCTGAAGGCCCGCGCGGACGATCGCCTTGGTGGCCGCGTGGGCGCGCGTCGGGCCCTCCGCCAGGCCCAGCGCGAAGGCGCGCGCGGCCGCGTCGAAGCCCGCGTCGGGAAGTACCCGGTTGACGACGTTCCAGCGCTCGAGCGTGGCGGCGTCATAGAGCGCGCCGGTCATCACGAGCTCGCGCGCCCGCGCCGGCCCGGCACGCTCCGCCAGGCGCTGGGTGCCGCCCATCGCGGGGGTCAGGCCGACGACGGTCTCGACCAGGCCGAAGCGCGCGGACTCGGCCGCGAGCAGCAGGTCGCAGCCGAGCGAGAGCTCGAACGCCGCCGTCAGGCAGAGGGCGTGCGCGGCAAAGACTGTCGGCAGCGGTAGCTCCTCGACCTGATGGATCATTCCGAGCAGCTCCCGCCACAAGGCCGCGGCGGCCTCGGGAGAGAGCCCGTCGAACAGGTGCACGTCGACGCCGCCGCTGACTGCGCGGCCCTCGGCGCGGACGAGCAGGCCGCGCGGCGGATCGGTTGCGATCCGATCGACCGCGTCGGACAGCTCTGAGATCAGCTCGCGCGTGAACAGGTTCAGCGGCGGCGAGTCGATCGTGAGGACCGCTAGCGGCCCGTCGTGTTCGACCGAGATCGCGCTCATGTCGGCGGCTCCATTGCCGGGAGACTATCTCGGCCCGTTAATTTGACGGCACACCGCTCCACCGGGCGCCGTCGGTTGTTGAGAGTCTCTATAGGCATGCCCGACAGGTTCATCGACGTGGAGAGCGACCGCCGCACGTTCCTCAAGCGAGGGCTGCTCGCGGGCGGCGCGCTGGCGCTGTCCGGTGCCGGTGCTCCCACGGCGGCGCAGGCCAGGCGCCCGCGGCACCAGCGCCGGGGGCGGGTGCGCGGCGCGGGCGGCTCGAGCAGGGCGCCGAACATCCTCGTGATCCTCGTCGACCAGCTGCGCGCGCCGGCGTGGATGCCAGCGTCGCTGGCGCTCGACGCGCTGCTGCCGAACCTCGCGGCGCTGCGCAGCGAGTCGGTGAGCTTCGAAGGTCACTACACGGCGTCGAACGACTGCTCGCCCTCGCGCGGCGCGCTGCTGACCGGCCTGTACTCCCACCAGACCGGCTGCATGATCACCGGCCGTAGCAAGCTGAGCACCGCCTTCCCGACCTGGGGGACGCTGCTGCGGGAGCTGGACTACGAGACGACGTGGTGGGGCAAGTGGCACCTGAACCCCGACGCGAGGGCGTCGCTGCAGCCCTACGGCTTCTCCGGAGGTACTTATCCCTCGCCGAACGGCGCGCCCGGACAGGGCACGGAGGTCGACCCGTCGATCGTCGATCAGTTCGAGGACTGGTTCGACCACGAGTCCGGCAACGGGCCGTGGTGCACGACGGTCTCGCTGGTGAACCCCCACGACGTTGCCTGGTGGTACCGCTTTACGAGCGAAATCCCGCTCGAGAGCGAACCGCCGGGGTGGGTCAACCAGATCCCGCCGAACTTCGAGACGCCGGAGCAACTGCTGGCGGGCGGCAAGCCGCTGTTGCACCGATCGCTGCAGGAGACCGCCGCCCGCTCGTTCGGCGCCGTGCCGTTCTCCGGGCCCGAAATGGTCGAAGCGTGGAGCGGCCTGATGAATACGTACCTGCTCCTGCAGACCTACGTAGACCGCCAGATCGGGCGGGTGCTCGCGAAGCTCGCAGGGCGGGCTGAGATCAGCGCCAACACGGTAATCGTGTTCACCTCCGATCACGGCGAGTACGGTGGCGCGCACGGCATGCGCGGCAAGGGCGCCTCGGCCTACGAGGAGGCGATCCACGTCCCCCTCTACGTGAGCGACCGTCGCGGCGTAGCGACCGCTGCCACGGGCGTGCCCCGCAGCCAGCTCACCTCGAGCGTCGATGTCGTCCCGCTGCTGCTGAGCCTCGCGACGGGGTCGAGCGCGTGGCGGGCGGAGAGCTCGCTGAGGCATCTCGCCGGGCGCGCCGACCTCGCCGCGATCTGTGCAGACGCTGGGGCGCCCGGCAGGCCCTGGGTGCTGCACGCCACAGACGAGGATGTGACCGAGTTCGCGAGCGACCTGCACGACGCCGAAGCGCCCCGCCACGTGGTCGCGCTGCGCACCGCTGAGGGCAAGCTGGGGCTGTATTCGAACTGGGTGCCGGAAAGCATCGAGGCCGAGTCGCTCGGCCAGGAAGTCGAGTGCTACGAATACGGGACAGGGGAAGGCCGGGCGGAGCTCGCGAACGTGGCCGGCTCGAGCGCGCTCGAGGAAGAGCTGCGGGCGACGCTCGAAGCGGATGCGATCCCGAACGAGCTGCACGAGCCGCTGCCGGGTTATCTGGAGAAGCCGCAGGGGAAGGGGATGGGCAATTACTACGACGTCGATGAGAACGAGGACGAAAAGGCCGCTGCCTCCCACCTGCACGTGGCGGCGCCGATCGAACCGACGCCGGACTGAGATGGGCCGGACGACGGCCCGTCGAGCGAGGCCAGCCGGCGAGGATCTCGCGTGTCTGCCGGTGGGCGAGCGTTCTTCACAAAATACTCACCTGCCGACTTAGGCTCAGACGTGATGCCCAGATCTCTGCTCCCGCTCGGAAGAGTCCCTCGCGCCGCGTGCCTCTTGGCACTGACTTTGGCCGTTGCACTGCTCGGGATCGTCGTGGGGCCGGTCGACGGGGTGGCGGCGCCCGCGATGGCCGCGGCGCCCGCGCCCGCGGTCACGATCTCGCCGCTGCCGGGCACTCCCGACGCGACGCCGAGCACGCAGATCAGCTTCCTCGGCGCGCCCGCGTCCGATCTGCACGACATCACCGTGGTCGGCTCGCGCAGCGGAGCGCACTCCGGCAGGCTCGTCTCCTACAAGATCGCGGCCGGCGCGAGCCTCCTGCCCTCGCGGGGCTTCGACGAAGGAGAGCGGGTGACGGTCACTGCGGTGGTCGGGTCGGGCACCGCCAGGCGGCGGATCGGCACGAGCTTCACGGTCGCCCGTCTCTACTCCCTGCCGAGCGAACCGCTCCCGAAACGCCCGGTGGACAGCCCGTCGGATGTGCAGGGCTTTCATTCGCGCCACGATCTGAGCCCGCCCGTCGTGGACGTGACGGTGCCGGCGAGCAATCCGTCGGCGGGGGACATCTTCATCACCTCGGCGACCGGTCCGGGCCAGGACGGCCCGATGATCCTCGAACCGAACGGCGCGCTCGTGTGGTTCAAACCCGTGTCGGGCGCCGTCAACACGACCGATCTGCGCGTGCAGCAGTACGAAGGCGAGCCCGTCCTGACCTGGTGGGAGGGGCAGATCATCGACGGCCACGGCCGCGGCGACGACTACATCTACAACACCGCCTACGAGCCGGTCGCGACCGTGCACGCGGGCAACGGCCTGCAGGCGGACCTGCACGAATTCAACCTCACCGCGCAGGGCACGGCGCTGATCAGCGCCTACGAGCCGATCCACGCGAACCTCTCCTCGATCGGGGGCCCGAGCGAAGGTCTGCTGAACGACTGCGTGGTGCAGGAGATCGACGTGCGGACCGGTCTGGTGATGTTCGAATGGCACGCCCTCGGGCACGTTCCGCTGAGCTACTCCTACGCGCCCGTGCCGCATCTGAGCGCCACCGTGTACGACTACTTCCACCTCAACTCGATCCAGCCCCAAGCGAACGGTGACCTGCTGATCGGAGCCCGGAACACGTGGGCCGTGTACATGATCAGCACCGCGGGCGGCGGGACGGTCTGGACGCTGGGGGGTAAGCACTCGAGCTTCACCTCTGGGCCCGGCGTGCGCTTCGCCTGGGAGCACGACGCGGAAGTGCTGCCGGAAGGGAACGTGAGCATCTTCGACGACGAGGCCTCGCCGCCCGAGAGCAACCAATCGCGTGCGATTGTGATTGCCCTGAACCAGGCCACGCACACGGCTACGCTCGCGCGCCAGCTCGTTCACCCGGGGACACGTATCCTCACCCGGAGCCAGGGCAACGCGCAGGCGCTGCCGGAAGGCGAAGAGTTCGTCGGCTGGGGCGAAGTCGGCTACGCCTCCGAGTTCTCCGCCGCCGGTGCGCTCAGCTTCGACATGCACCTGCCGCCGGGTGGGAGCAGCTATCGCGCCTACCGGATGCCCTGGAGCGCGACTCCGGCACACGCTCCGACCCTCGTCGCGGCGGGCGCGGGCGCGGGTATTAGTGCGAGCACCGTGGTCTACGCGAGCTGGAACGGCGCCACCGCCGTCACCGGCTGGCGGGTGTTCGCCGGGCGCTCGCCAAAGGCGCTGACCGCCGTCGGCCAGTTCCCGCGTACGGGCTTCGAGACCGAGATGACCGTGCCCGGGACGCTGCACTATCTCGCCGTCCAGGCGCTGGGTTCGGCGGGCCAGGTGCTGGGGAGCTCGCGCGCCGTCTTGCGTTGAGCGAACATTGAGCTGAGCGGTAGCGCTCCGGTGAGTCTCCCGGGCATCCGCATGTGTCAGGCTGTGCACGTGAGCGCATTCCCACCCGGTCCCACCGAGGCCCCCGCGATCCAGACGGCCCGCTGGTTGTTGCGCCCGATCGCGTTCATGGAGTCCAATCGACGGCGCTACGGCGACGCGTTCGGCGTGCGCTTCCTCGGTTTCGAGCGCCCGCTGGTGATGGTGAGCGACCCAGAGGCGATCAGAGCGCTGTACACCGCGCACGAGCACGGCCTGCCGCCGGGGCGCAGCGTCGCGTTGCTGCCGGTGATGGGTCCGGGTTCGGTGCTGCTGTTGGAGGGCAGCGAACACCTGGCAAGGCGCAAGCTGATGCTGCCGCCGTTCCATGGCGAGCGGATGCGCGCCTACGAGACAACGGTCAGGGTGCTCACCGAACGCGAGCTCGACAGCTGGTCCCCCGACAACCAGTTCGCGGTCCATCCAAGGATGCAGGCGATCACGCTCGAGGTGATCCTGAAGGCGGTGTTCGGCGTCACCGATCCGGCCCGCGACGAGCGCCTGCACGAGCGCCTGCCGCTGCTGCTGGGCGACACGGCTTCGCCGATCCTGCAGTTCCGCGTGCTGCTCTCGCGACGTCTGGGTCGTGGAGATCCGCTCGCGGGCCTGCGCGAGCTGCTGGTGGAGGTCGACGAGCTGCTGCTCGCGGAGATTGCCGAGCGTCGCGCCGATCCGGCGGCCGCCGAGCGCGGGGACATCCTCTCGCTGCTCGTCGCGGCGCGCTTCGAGGACGGCGCGGAGATGAGCGACCGCGAGGTGCGCGACCAGCTGATCACACTGTTGCTAGCCGGTCACGAGACGACCGCGACGGCGCTGGCCTGGACCTTCGACCTACTGCTGCGCAACCCCGCGACGCTCGCCCGTCTGACCGCCGAGGTCGACGCGGGCGAGGAGGACGTCTACCTGCGCGCGGTGATCTCGGAGTCGCTGCGCCTGCGCCCGGTTGTCCCGCTCGCCGGACGGCGACTCGCGTCCGATCTGAATGTCGATGGCCTGAGCCTGCCGGCCGGGACCGACGTGACGCCGGCGATCTGGCTGACTCACACGCGGCCGGACCTTTATCCCGAGCCCTACGCGTTCCGCCCCGAGCGCTTCCTCGAGGGCTCGCCGACAACCTACGGCTGGATCCCGTTTGGGGGCGGCATCAGGCGCTGTCTCGGTGCGGCCTTCGCCGAAATGGAGATGCGGGTCGTGCTCGAGACCGTTCTGCGGCGCTGCGTACTGAGCCCCGCGAGCGGGAAGGCCGAGCGCCTGACGCGCCGCAACGTGACCTTCTCCCCGCGCCACGGCACGCTCCTCCGCAGCCGCCCGCGCGTGGCGGCCGTGCGGGCAGCGAAGCCCGAGCCTGCGCTCGTCGCATAGCGACCCCCTCAGGAGTGGCGCTTGGCCTGGTGCTCGAGCACCTTCCCGAAGGCGCCCTCGAGCTGGGTCGTCATTCGCTGCTTGAACACCGCCAGCAGCGCCTCGGAGGCGAGTGGGCGCAAGGCCCCGACGGCCTCGATCACCTCGTCCCAGCGCTCGTCCGGCTGGCCGGCCTGCTCGAAGGGATCCCAGAGCTCCTTGAGGAAGAGCTTGGCGAATGCGCGCGAGATCGACTCGCAGTCGCGGCTGACGCGCTCCATCAGCGCGAGCGCGGCGTGCAGGGAGATCCCGAGCGCGACGACCTCTTCGGCGGCACGCAGGAGGGCCGGGCTGGGAACTTCGAAGCGCTCGCCGCCGAGCGGGACGAGCAGCCGCAGCTTGCGCACACGCTCGATGTCCTTCGAGGAGACCTCGCCGAAGCTCTTCGCGAGGTCCTCGGCCGTGACGACTTCTGGGGTCTCGGCCTCGAACGGCGTGGTGACGGCGTGGCGCAGGCCGAGCAGCCGCTCGGCGAGGCCGTCGGAACCACTGAGCAGCCGCTCGATCGCGGCGAGGTTGAAGCCGTCAGCTTGCAGGTCGAGGATCAGGCGCAGCCGCGCGACGTGGTCGGCGCCGTAGTAGCCGACCCGCGCCCGTACCTCGGGCGCGGGGAGCAGACCGCGGGAGTGGTGGTTGCGGATGTTCCGCACCGACATCCCGACCTCGGCCGCGAGCTGCTCGATCGTCAGGTCCGGTGAGGTGTCGCCCGAGCCCCGATCGGGTAAGGAGGTCTTGTCGGTCTTCGTCGCTGCCATCTCAATACAAGGGTACCACTATCCATGTAACCTCATTTGAGGTATCATAGGCTCAGGTCGTCAAATGAGCGTGATCGGATGAGCAACCCAAACCACCCCAACCGGCAAGCCGGCAATGGCTGAACGAGGCGCGATCCCGCAGGTCTCCGAAGGCCGACGCCGGGTGCTGGGCATGATCCGCTCGTTCACCTCGCCACTCCTACCCGATGACTACCTCGAGCTGATCAACCCGCTGTGGTCGACGCGCGAGCTGCGCGGGAGGGTCGAGCGGATCGAGCGCGAGGCGCCGAATGCGGCGACCGTGCTGATCAAGCCCGGCTGGGAATGGCCGCGGCACAGGCCCGGTCAGTACCTGCGGCTGGGGATCGAGGTCGATGGGGTGCACCACTGGCGCGCCTACTCGCTCACCTCCGATCCCGGGCGCGCGGACGGCTGCATCTCGATCACCCCGAAGCTCGTCGCGGACGGGAAGGTCTCGCCGTTCCTCTTCTCCGGTGTGCGCCCGGGGACGATCGTGAGGCTCGGCGGTGTCGAAGGCACGTTCGTGCTGCCCGATCCATTGCCCGTCGGATCGAAGTTGCTGTTCGTGAGCGCCGGCAGCGGGATCACGCCGATCATGAGCATGCTGCGCTCGCTCGCTCGCGACGGCGCGCTCTCGGATGTCGTGCACGTGCACTGTGCGCGGACGACTGAGGAAGTGATCTTCGGAAGCGAGCTGCGCTCGCTCGCCGCCGACCACGAGGGCTATGAGCTGCACGAGCGCCTGACCGGCGCGGAGGGCCGGCTGACCGCGGAGGGGTTGTTTGGGATGTGTCCCGATTGGCGCGCGCGGGAGACGTTCCTGTGTGGGCCCGCGGGTTTGCTGCAAACGTTGAGCGAGCGCTGGCGAGTCGAAGGCGATCCGGCGAAGCTGCACGTCGAGCACTTCCAGCCCGACGAGCAGGTCGGCGATGGCGAGCGCGGCGAGGGCGGCGAGATCCACTTCTGCACAAGCGACGTGCGGGCGAGCAGCGACGGCGAGCAGCCGATCCTCGCCGCCGGCGAGCAGGCCGGCGCGAAGCTGCCATACGGCTGTCGCATGGGCATCTGCCATACATGCGTCGGACGGTTGCGCTCGGGCCGGGTCCGCGATCTACGCACCGGTCAAGTGCACGGACAGGCGGGCGAGATGATGCGCACGTGCATCAACGCGCCCGAGGGCGCGGTCGAGATCGAGCTCTAGGCCCACCCGCGAAACACCCCGAGACACCCACTTCCAGGCGTAACCCCGAATCCCAAAAGCAAGCTTCCCGAGACCGGCCCAACACTCCCCAAACCGCGAGGACCGAAAAATGGCAACGAACCAGATCGAGACACCACCCGCCGCCGTGCGACTGAACGAGATTCAGGGCCCACCCCCCCCGCCGCCGCGCGAGCACGCCACCTCCACTGCCGTAGCAGCCGAGCCTGTCGGGCGGCCCCAAATCGGCTTCGAGGACGAGCCCGACAACCCCCTTGCCCGCCTCACCCCCGAGCAGATCGAGGAGCTCGGCCGCGAGTTCGACACGATTCACGACGACGTCTACGCCGAGCTCGGCGACCGCGACGCGCGCTACATCCGCTCGACGATCAAGCTCCACCGCGAGCTCGTGCTGGCCGCCCGTGCGATGCTCGCGGGCTCGCGCTACCGGCCGCTGTGGCTCGGCGGTACCGCCGCGCTGTCGATCGCGAAGATCCTCGAGAACATGGAGATCGGCCACAACGTGATGCATGGCCAGTGGGATTGGATGAACGACCCCGACATCAACTCCCAGAACTGGGACTGGGACACCGCCTCGCCCGCCGACGCGTGGCGGCACTCGCACAACTACGAGCATCACACGTTCACGAACATCCGCGGTAAGGACCGCGATCTCGGCTACGAGATCATGCGCATCGACCCGCACCAGCCGTGGCACCCGGTGTATCTGCTGCAGCCGCTCTACAACCTCGTGCTGATGGGCTTCTTCGAGTGGGGCGTGGCGCTGCACGACCTCAACTTCGACGCGATCCGCGCCGGCGAGAAGTCGAAGGGGAAGGTCAACAGGGAGCTGAAGGCGATCGGCGTGAAGGCGCGCAAGCAGGTCGTGAAGGACTACATCGCCTTCCCGCTGCTGTCCGCCGCTGTCGCGGCGCTCGCCTCCGGGCGGGGTGGATCGCTCGCCGAGCGAAAGTCCTCTGCGGGGCGCAACTTCAAGGCGACGCTCGCGGCGAACTTCACCGCGAACATCGTGAGGAACGTGTGGGCCTACTCGATCATCTTCTGCGGGCACTTCCCCGATCAGACGTATACGTTCAGCCAGGCGGAGGTAGAGAACGAGACCCGCGGCGGCTGGTACGTCAGGCAGTTGCTCGGCTCGGCGAACATCGATGGTGGGCCGCTGTTTCACCTGATGGCCGGCAACCTGAGCTTTCAGGTCGAGCATCACCTCTACCCGGACATGCCCTCCAGCCGCTACGCCGAGATCGCCCCGCGCGTGCGCGAGATCTGCCGCCGCTACGGGCTGCCTTACAACACAGGCCCGCTCAGCCGGCAGCTCGGCACCGTCCACCGCACGATCCTGCGGCTCGCGTTCCCGGGCGGGAAGGTCCGCCCGAAGCCGGGTCCGTACCGACCCGAGCAGGTGTAGCCGGCACTGACCCGTCGATCGGGGCCTGGGCGTTCGCGTCCAGACCGGGTAGGTTGGTCCAAAAGGCCAGTGTTCGTAGGCCTCCAGACGCCTCCAGGGGGATATCCCCCGGGTGGGAGGGCCCAAATTAGGGGGCAGGCAGGGGCAGGTCGGGTGGCCGGCCGCAGCGAAAACCGCCTGCAGCTCCGTCAAGATCTGCCTATGAGCGCAACTGTCGGTCCAATCGAGGCTCCCGAGACCCCCGCCGAGCTCCTCGAGGCTCCGG
>Ga0182030_10006798_pt1 | contig 24028 bp, 23 predicted proteins | sample 812S3MmetaG_FD_121299 | JGI IMG/M metagenome (GOLD analysis project Ga0182030, IMG submission 121299) | Permafrost microbial communities from Stordalen Mire, Sweden - 812S3M metaG (Illumina Assembly) | ecosystem: Environmental > Terrestrial > Soil > Wetlands > Permafrost | place: Sweden...
GCCGGGCTGAGCACGAAATAGAGCTTTTCATATCCCGCCGGACCGGTAACTTCGAACCAGCCATTCTCCGTGGCCGGCAACAGGTAATCCCGGCCATGCACAATACGGTTGTCGTTTCCCGTTTCCGCACGCGGAAACAGCACTTCGTATTTCCCCGATGTGTTCAGGTCGAGCACGTAAAGATAGCCATCCACCGCGGGTTTCAGCCGCAACCGAACCGTGTCGCCGCCTTCGAAAACATGCGTGGGATCGACCGTGCGCACCGCGTCGCCCGCCTTCATCTCCAGCACAATCGAGATGAGGTTCACGCCAGCGGGATCCTGCGCGGCCAGGGTCGCGGGCGACGCCGCCATGAGCGCAGTGACAAACCAAACCAGTTGCTTCCGCATAAGACCTCGATGCCGCGCCGGGGGAATCTCCGCCACTTGGCCCCTGAAAGCAATCCGCGGCGAATCGCAATCGTCAATCAACGGACGAAAGTATCGCACCATCATACCTCCATGAATCGGGAAACGGGAAAGAGATTTTTTGTGAAATTCGGACTCACGCGCCCACCATCTTTTCAAGGATCTTGTCCACTTGCCGCAAAATGCTATATGCTCCGGTCCTAATCCTTCGAACGTGTACATTAGAGCCTGTTATTGGCTTTTGCGCGGGCGGCGCCGGGAAGCAGTCTTTTTCAGGCGGAATGCCGGCCGGCGGGATGGTGAAAACATGCTCGGTATCGAAAGGGACGTCCGCGATGAATCTTAGGTTCTGGGGAGTGCGCGGTTCCATCCCGACACCGGAGTCGGACCGGCTGCGCTACGGCGGCAATACGACCTGCCTGGAGATCGGCTCTCCCGGCGACAAAGAAGCAGTCATTATCGACTGCGGCAGCGGCATTCGCGCATTGGGCGACAAACTTATGGTGCGCCAGGTGTCCCGCATCCATATTCTGCTGTCGCACTTTCATTGGGACCACCTCCAGGGACTGCCGTCCTTCGCTCCACTGTTTCAACCCGGCGTGGAAATCATCTTTTACGCAAATCGCAAGGCCGATCAGGTGCGGAGCCTCCTCGATATCCAGATGGCCGACCCTTTCTTCCCGTTGCCATTCGCTGAGGTCAGATCGCAGACAAAGTTCCTGCACATTGAATGCGGAAAACCGTTCCAGGCAGGCTCGCTCACGGTGCAGGCTTTCGCTCTTTTCCATCCCCAGGGCGCGATAGGATTTCGTGCGGAATCGGACGGGCAGGTTCTGGTGCATGCCTCCGATCATGAACACGGCAATCCTGAGATCGATGCGGGGCTGGTCTGCGCAGCACAGAACGCCAACCTGCTCGTGATGGACGCCCAGTACACGCCCAAGGAGTATGCCGGCAAAGTGGGTTGGGGACACTCAAGCTATGCCCACGCAGCCCAGGCAGCTCAAAACGCCGGTGTTGGGCGCTTGCTGCTGTTCCATCACGACCCGGCACACAACGACCTGTTTCTTGACGGAATGCTCGCGGACGCGAAGACACTGTTTGATTCGACGGAAATGGCCAGTGAGGGCAAAGTGCTGAAGATTGTGTAGCCAGGCTTGGCCCCGCCGTCCGGGCTTCGGCATTGAGGGGGATTGAAAAAATGTTCATCCCATGAAGCGATTCCGGTTGACCGGTGGACCTGCGCACCCCAGAATGAAGAGAGGATCGATGCTCCGCCGAAATGCTGCCCTGACCTGGGAATCGAACCAGGATCCGAAACGAATGAGGTTTTCATGCCCGCTTATCTGCTTTTGCTGCTTGCTTTGTTGAGCCGTCTGGCTCTTGCGCATACGCCCCATCCCGAGTGGTTCAACTTTACGGCTGTGGGCGGAGCGCTGCTCTACTTTGGCGCGCGACGCTCGTGGCGTGAGATGCTGCCTCCGCTGGCGGTTTTGATGGCGACCGACTACTACCTCACCGTCTACGTCTACCACTACAGCTTTCGCTGGCAGGGCTACGTGCCAACCTGGGGTTGGTATGTAGCGGCCATGGTGCTTGGGCAGATTCTGCTTCATGCCCGGACCAGCTTTGTACGCGTGGGCGCGGCAGCTCTGCTGGGGCCAACGTCGTTTTGGCTGGTGTCGGACTACGCGTACTGGGCCACCGGCGAAATGTATCCGCACACGCTTGGCGGGCTGGGCGCCTGCCTTGTGGCTGCGCTTCCCTTCTATCGCAACGACCTGCTTTCCACCGGCATCGTCGCTGGCCTCGCGTTCGGGGTTCCGGTGCTGGTACGGCGCTTGAAGCCAGCTCAGTTGCAGGTGGCCGGCACCGGCCGCTAAATCGCCGGATCGCCGTCAATCGCCGGTAGTCGCAGTTATGGCAAGACGACGCGCTCTGATATCCCGCATTGGCGGCTGGCCAAAAAACCGGCCGTACTCTCGATTGAACTGGCTTGCACTTTCATAGCCGACTTCGAAGGCTGCGCTTGCGGCATCCAGGCCGTCGTTGAGCATGCGCTCGCGCGCCACATGCAATCGAAGCTGCTTCTGGTATTGCAGCGGGCTCATCGCGGTCAACGAGCGGAATTGATGGTGCAGCGTCGACACGCCCATCCGCGCCATGGTTGCGAGTTGCTCAACGCGTAACGGTTTGGCATAGTTCATTCTCAACCATTCGACGGCCTTCGATGTTCGATGGCTTTGCTCGCCAAGCGTCGCGATGGCGCGGAGATGTTTACCCTGCGGACTGCGAAGCAATCGGAAGACAATCTCCCGCTGGATCAAGCTGCTCAAAAATGGAATGTCCTGCGGCGTATCGAGAAGGTCGACAAGCCGCGTACATGCGCTGAGCAGTTCCACCGAGGTGAGTCCGACGGCCATGCCGCGCGCGTCGGCAGACTCCTGGCGAAGATGAAACTCCTGCTGCGAAAGAATCTCCCGTACCAGGGGCATTTCGAGCCTCAGCACCAAGCCGAGCATCGGTTCCTTTTCGGTTGCCGAAATCACCTGGCTGACTACAGGCAAATCGACCGAAGTCAGGATAAAGTTCGAGCCGTCGCACACAAAGGTCGTCTTGCCAACGTTGATTCGCTTCTGTCCCTGCACAAAGACAATCAGGCTTGGCTCGTAGGCTGCCGAGGCACAAGCGCTGGGCACGGAGCGGCGGGAAAGGCCAAGGCCGGGTATGTCCGTGGCAGTGACCCCTTCCGCAATGGCACGATTCGCAATCTTGCGAGCCAGCCCTTTGCGCATCTCAACCACGCTTTTGGCTGGGCTTTGAACTGTTCTTGCGTCGTTGTGTCCCGCGGCTTTCACTCGGCTTCTCTCTTCACTCCTTCACTTCTTCACTTGCTCAAAACCAAGTTAACTCAGAATTCACTCGACGATGCACAAAAATGTATGCATCGACAGGAATAGGCAATAGATTGGCAGGATCGGGATACCGCTCAATGCGCTCCGTTGCGTAGTCTGATCTTCGAGCGAGTTGATCGCCATTTGCCCAGGAGGTTCAGGTCACTTCATGTACAACGCAAAAGCTTATTCCGTTGCCAGTGCAAATTCGCCGTTTGCTTCCGACACCATCGCACGGCGCGAGCCCACCGAGCACGACGTCCAGATCGAGATTCTCTTCTGCGGCATCTGCCACTCCGATCTGCATCAGGCCCGAAACGAGTGGAGTGGCGTGATGCCCACTGTTTACCCCTGCGTCCCCGGGCATGAAATCGTCGGCCGTGTCACTAAGGTCGGCTCCGCGGTAACCAAATTCAAGCCCGGCGACCTGGCCGCGGTCGGCTGCCTGGTCGATTCCGACGGCACATGCCCCGAGTGCAAGGCCGGCTTCGAGCAGTTCTGCCCAAACTTCACCCTCACCTATAACTTCCCCGACAAGCACACAGGGGGCGTGACGTATGGCGGCTACTCCGACAGCATTGTCGTCACCGAGCACTTCGTTCTCAAGGTTCCATCGAACCTCGATCTTGCCGGAACGGCTCCCTTGCTTTGCGCCGGAATCACCACTTACTCGCCCATGCGTCACTGGAACGTGACCAAGGGTAAGAAGGTTGGCGTCGTCGGCCTCGGCGGGCTCGGCCACATGGGCGTCAAGTTCGCGCGCGCATTCGGTGCCCACACCGTCGTCTTCACCACCTCGCCGAGCAAGAAAGACGACGCACTTCGCCTCGGCGCCGATGAGGTCGTCCTCTCGCGGAACGCCGACGAGATGGCCAAACACGCCGGCAGCTTCGACTTCATTCTCGACGCAGTCGCCGCCGACCACGACATCAACGCCTACATCGGCCTGCTGCGCCGCGACGGAAACATCACCCTGGTCGGCGCTCCTGAAAACCCTCTGCCCATCGCCGCCTTCGGCCTCATCATGGGTCGTCGCAGTCTCTCCGGCTCGCCCATCGGCGGCCTCGCCGAAACCCAGGAGATGCTTGACTTCTGCGGAGCAAACAACATCACTCCCGACGTCGAGGTCATTCCGATCCAGAAAGTCAACGAAGCCTACGAGCGGCTGCTAAAGTCCGATGTGAAGTACCGCTTCTCCATCGATATGGCTTCGCTCAAATCTGAGTGAACATGACAGCGGCCCATGCCCATTGAGTTCGCATCAAAACTGAAGGAGAGTGTGGAATGAAAATTACACGCGTAGGTTCACAGCCGTCGGCCAAAGGACCATCCGATTGGTTCACCGGAACAGTACGTCTCGATCAACAATTCCAAACCTCCGATCCAGCGCGGGTCGCCGGTGCCATGGTCACATTCGAGCCCGGCGCGCGAACGGCATGGCACACTCATCCGCTCGGCCAGACCCTGATTGTGACCTCTGGCTGCGGCTGGGCTCAACGCGAAGGAGGCCCGGTCGAGGAGATTGGGCCCGGAGATGTGATCTGGTTCGAGCCGGGAGAAAAGCATTGGCACGGGGCCACTCCGGCGACCGCAATGACCCACATTGCCATCCAGGAAAAACTGGATGGCAAAGCTGTTGACTGGTTGGAACACGTCAGCGACGAGCAGTATCGAAAGTAATTCACACTGGTGGTACGGGCATTGGAGAAGCAAATGCAGAAACGCAAGTTGGGAAACAGCAATCTTGAAGTATCGGCTCTTGGCCTGGGGTGCATGGGAATGAGCCATTCCTACAAACCGTTCCCGGAAAAGCACGAGGCAATCGCCCTTCTCCGCGCAGCCGTTGAGCGCGGCATCACCTTTTTTGACACCGCCGAGGTCTATGGCCCGTTCAGCAATGAAGAAATCGTGGGCGAAGGTCTCGCTCCCTTTCGCGGGCAGGTAGCCATCGCCACTAAATTCGGATTCGATATCAATCCCGACGGAACACACGGACCAAAGGGCACAGACAGCGGCCCGGCGCACATCCGGCAGGCCGTGGAAGGATCACTCAAGCGCCTCAGGACCGATGTGATCGACCTCTACTACCAGCACCGCGTCGATCCCAAAGTTCCCATCGAAGAAACTGCCGGCGCGGTCAAGGATCTGATTGCCGAGGGCAAAGTAAAGCACTTCGGCATGTCGGAAGCCGGCGCAAAGACCATTCGCCGCGCCCACGCCGTGCAGCCAGTCGCAGCCTTGCAGAGCGAGTACTCCCTCTGGTATCGCACCCCCGAGGAAGAGATCATTCCAACACTCGAAGAGCTCGGCATCGGGTTTGTCCCCTTCAGCCCGCTGGGCAAAGGTTTCCTTACCGGCAAGATGGACGAGACCGCGACCTTCGACAAAACAGACATCCGCAGTTTGATCCCGCGCTTCACGCCAGCGGCTCTGAAGGCGAACCAGGGAATGGTCGATCTTCTCGCCGATATCGGCAAGCAAAAAAACGCCACGCCCGCGCAGATCGCGCTCGCGTGGCTGCTTGCGAAGAAGCCGTGGATCGTTCCCATTCCCGGCACCACGAAGCTGCATCGTCTTGAAGAGAACATCGGATCTGTCGCGGTCGAACTCTCGGCAGACGATCTTCAGCAGATCGAAGACGCCTCGTCGAAGATCCATGTAGAGGGCGCCCGGTATCCGGAACAAATCGAGAAGATGACGGGGCTTTGAGCGGCGACATTGCTCGACACATCAGGCCGAAGCGCTCTCTTTGCGCCCTCTCCTTATCCACCACCACGCAAAGCCGCCAACAGCGAGAACACCGACCACTGCGATTACCGGAAGGGCATGGTGTGCGACGATGTCCACGGCACTCGGCCCAAGCTTCAGCACCAGCAGCGACAGCGCCAGCCAACGGACCATGCGGCCGCAGAATACCGCCAGCATGAAATCTGCCACCCTCATCTCAAACACGCCCGCGGCAAAAACAAAGGCCTTCCAGGGAGTTGGCGGCGGCATCATGGAGGGAATCATCATGGCCAGGAACTCCTGGCGTTCGAAGCGGGTGCGCATCCTTTCAAAGCGCTCGCGGTTCACGTGCTTCAGCAGAAATAGCTCGCCCCCGGCGCGGCCCAGTCCGTAGGGAAGCAGGCCACCCAGCGCCGAGCCGATTGAGGCCAGCAGGCAATAGAGCCAGAAATGGCCCTTGTCGTTCCAAATCGAATAGGCCAGCAGCGCATCCATGGGGACGGGCACGGTCGAGGAATCCAGCAGGGCCAGCGCGCCCATGCCCCAAATGCCGAATTTGGCCAGAAACGGCAGAAGCAGCAGATGCAATTTGGCCATGATTCGAGCAAGAAACAACTTCAAGGGTGTCCCCTTCCCACTCCAAATCCGTCTCAATGATCAGGAACCATTGTACGGGCCGGAACTTCGCACACGAATATCGGCCAGAATGAGAGAATACATAGAAAGGACTCGAAACGGAGCCGGGGGATGAGTGTGCGCCCTGACCTGCTCCCGTGGAACGAATGCCCCTGAGCCAAGCGCCAATCGATTTGAACGAGCCCAAGGGCCCGACCGAGACGAGCCCGGCGCCAAAGGCTGCCGCTTTGGGCAGCCAGGCATCGGACGGCGAGGCGCGCGAACCTGTGCCCGATTCGCCGACCGTTCGAGGTTCGCGATGGGTGGACTATGACACCCACGAGCTGCTGGAGATGATCAGCGAGCTCGAAGACGAGCGCCGCTGGGCGCGCCTTCGTGAGGGATTATGGATAGCAATACTTTTCCATCTGGCCCTGCTCTCAGCCTTTACCTGGATTCCGAAGTATGTGTTCAAAGTGCCGCAGGTCATCGATCCCATTGAAGCCATCAAGAATCGCAAGGACCTGCAATATCTCGACCTGCCTCCCGATGCGCTGCGCCAGGTTCAGCCCAAGGTAGCCATCAAGCCGATCCCGCAGAAGCCAACCGTCATCGACAAAAAGACGCTGGAAGCGATGAACCGGGCTGCGCCTCCACCGCCGACGCCCACTCCGGAACCTCCCGCGCCAACCCCCGTGCAGCCTCCGGTGACGCAGCCCCTCCCGCCGAGTCCGCAGGCCCAGTTTGAGGCGCCCCGTCCGGCTGCGGTCCCGGCCAGGCCCAACTTTGCCATGGCCACGCAAAACCCGGCTGACCAGCTTCGTGAAGCCATGAGAAGCGCGTCGCGCAACCCCGGAGCGGGCGCCTCAGGTAACTTTGGCCCCAGCGGGCTGCTTCGTCACCCCGGCGCTGGTTCAGGCGGCGTTCAAATCCTTTCCGACACGCAAAACGTGGATTTTAGCTCCTGGCTGCAGCGCTGGCACTATGAGACGGAGCGGACGTGGGACCCCCTGATTCCCGACGAGGTAAATGCGCCGATCAACAAGTCGGGGCAGGTGCTGATTCGCTTCAAGATCCTTGCTAACGGACGGCTGATGGACGGAAGCATGCATCTGGAGGGCAGCTCTGGCGATACGGCGCTCGATCGAGCGGCCTGGGGCGCGCTCACCGGCTCCAATTACCCGCCGCTGCCAAAGGATTTTCACGGACCGTTTATCGAATTGCAGGCGCTGTTTATGTACAACATCGAGCCGAAGTAAGCGGGTGGCTCAAAGAGTCTGGCGCCTTGTTTCAATCGCGGAAATCCCTTCAAGCCGTAGCATCGTCTTCTATCAACTCGGCCCCCCCGGGTGGGGTTCCATTCGGGTGCTCAGGCGGACCCGTTCCATGTGGCAGCTCGATTCCGTCCTGTTCAAGCAGCGCTTCGTAGATTGGGGTATACCGCCAGTAGCGTGCCAGGGCAAATGCGCTCATGTTGGCGATCATCAGTGGAAGCACCATCCCATAGCCGCCCGTCATCTCAAACACAATCAAAATGGAAGTCATTGGCGCCCGTACAATTCCTGCAAACACCGCGCCCATGCCCACCACGGCAAAGGCGCCAATGGCATCGTTCGAGTGGTGAAAGATGCTCACGTCCAGGTAGCCCACTGCGCCGCCCAGCATGGCGCCCATGAACAGTGCCGGGGCAAATATCCCACCTGAGCCGCCGCTCGAATAGGAGCACACCGTTGCAGCCAGCTTCAGCACGCAAAATGCCGCCATGAAGAGCACCGGCATAGTTCCCGTCAGCGCCAGCGTCAGCGTTTTGTAGGGATCGCCTGCAATGCCGTTGAGGTGGAAAAAGTAGAGCGCAAGCGAGGCCAGACTGCCTGTTGCCGTTCCACCAATCGCCGGATGCACCCACCGCGGAACCCTCTTGAGCCCCTTGAACCACGCGCGCAGAGCCAGCAGCGAATCGGTGAATCCAACCGATACAATTGCCGCCAGCAAGCCAAGCAGCGCATACCAAATCAGCGATGTCCATTCTCTGCTGTCGAATGTGTAATCTCTGGAAACGTGAAACACCGGGTTGGTGCCCAGGATGGAGTGCTCCACCACGGCGGCCAGGGCGGCGGCTACAATCACGCCAATGAGCATGGTCTGATCCAGATCGCCAATCAGCTCCTCAATGGTAAAGGTGATGGCGGCAATGGGCGCGTTGAAAGCCGCCGCAATTCCGGCCGCCATGCCCACTGAAGTCAAGCGACGCTGATTCACCGGGCTCAGCCGGGCAGCGCGGGCCAACATGCTGCTCACTCCGGCACAAATCTGCACGGTCGGCCCTTCAAGTCCCAGCGACGCACCCGAGCCGATCTGGAGGGCGCAAATCACGAACTTGCCGATCGTCTCCCGAACCGTAACCATGCCGGAACGCAGCGCATACGCCACCTTCACCTGGGGAATCCCGCTGCCCGCCGCCGCCGGGGCAAAGTAGGTGAGGCCGACTCCCGCAAACAGTCCGCCCAGCGTCGGGCTAAGGATGGTCCACCAGATCCAGCCATGTCCTGAAGCCGCGTTGGCGCGGTCAATGAACATGGCCTCCGCCGCAGCGATGCTCAGGTGAAAGGCGACGGCGGCCAGCCCACAAAGTCCCCCGGCCAGAATGGTTACCGCCAGCAGCCGCTGCCGCTCATTGGGCATGCGGTGCATCAGCCACGCGACAAAACGCGAGTACAGGCCTGGGAATCCCACCCAATAGCTCGGCTTTGGAGAGTCTACGCTGGTTTCAGGCATCACAACTTCAGTATAGAAGTTGCGGCGTAGACTAGGTTCTAGCTCTTTAACTTCCCTATTCAAAAGAAGAGTGATGAGGCAAAACATTGGGATCTCACTGCGCATTAAGGCATTCTTTGCGCCTGGCGATGTTTTCGGCTGTTGCAGTCATGTTCGTGGGCAGGCTCAATGCGCAGCAAACCGCCGCTCCGGGGTTGGCAGATTACGTCGGCACGTACTCCGATGCGCCTGGCCATACGCTTGAAATGGTGGACGGCGACGGCCTGTTCGCCGTTCTGGATGAAGCCGAATATCCACTGCGGCCCTCGGGGGTGGATCAATTCACCACAACGGGCGGTCAAACTGTCCGGTTTCCCCGCGACACAAGCGGCAACGTGACAGGGTACGAGCAGGACGGCAAGTTCCATCCCCGCGTATCCGCGTCCATCACGCCTGAAACCGCCGCGCTTGCCCGGCCGCTCCCCAAAGGGCAGGACTCCCCTGTAGACTATCGCTACCATACTCCCGTCGATCTGCACGACGGAATCGCCGTCGGAGACATTGCACATTCGGAACTTGGAGTCGCCACAGCCGATTCCATTGTGCGCGCGGTCCTCGACGGCACCTATAAAGATGTTCACAGCGTGTTGCTCTACCAACGCGGCAAACTGGTGCTCGAGGAGTACTTCTATGGCTACAGTGCTGGGCGGGCGCACCAGCTCCGGTCTGCTACCAAATCGATTGTCAGTGCGCTGGCGGGGATCGCCATCGACTGCGGCGCTCTGACCGGAGCCAGCGAGCGCGTGCTGCCGCTGATGGGCTATGAAAGCTATGACCATCCCGACCCGCGCAAGGCAGCGATGACACTTCGCGACTTCCTGTCCATGAGTTCCGGGTTGGACTGCAATGACCATAGTTCAGACTCGCCCGGGCGCGAGACGGTGATTGACAACGAGCCCGATTGGGTCAAGGCGACTCTCGATTTGCCCATGATCAACAACCCGGGAACCAAGGCATACTACTGTTCCGGCGGTGTCGCGGTTGTTGGCCGAGCCATTGAGAACACGGTTCAGGTGCCGCTTCCGGAGTTTGCACAGACAAACCTCTTCGCGCCGCTGGGGATTGCGCGTTCCAACTGGACCTGGAACTACGATCTTACCAACGCGGATAAGGAATACTCCCAAATCCACCTGCGCCCCCGCGACATGCTCAAGCTTGGGATTCTGTTCGCGGATGGCGGCCGCTGGCATGGCCGGCAGATCATCTCCGAGTCGTGGGTGCGCACATCGCTCGCCGAACACAGCCACGTTGACAATGTTGACTATGGCTACTTCTGGTGGCGTCCCTGGTTGAACGTAGAAACGCCCACCGGCTCGCAGCGCGTTGATGTAATAGCTGCACAGGGCAACGGCGGACAAAAAATTTATCTCGTACCGCAGTACGACCTTGTCGCCGTCTTCACCGCAGGCGGCTACAACGCCGAATCGACCCCGCCGAATACAATCATGGCGAAGATCATTCTTCCCAGACTGATGGAAGCTGCGAGTCGCAGCAAGGTCTCATCCACCCCGAAATGAGCCTCGCTGGATGGACTATGGCCTGGGCTCCGTCGCCTTCATAAACTCGCTCAGATAGTCCTTCCACACTGCGGCGGCGGTATGCGTCCCGTGGCCGCGCGTGGCATTGGAAATCGGCAGAAGAATAAACCGCGCGTTGGGCATGCGCTTCACCATTTTCTCCGCAATGCCCAATTCTGGCGGATTGATGAAGTCATCGGCAGAGTTGATCCACAGCACTGGCGCTTTGATCTTTTCCAGATTTGGACTCGGGTCGTAGTTGCGGCTGGCGTTGAAATAGAAGATCAGGTCGTTGGCGTCCGATGCGGCCAGGCCGTGGGCCAGGTATTGGTCAACATAGGCCTCCGCAAGATCGCGCGTGGGCGCCACCTTCTGCATCAGCAGGGGACTGGAACCCATCACCAGCACCATTTCGTTTGCGGTGCGCAGGCCCTCGATCGGCTCGGTTTTATACTCGCCTCCCAGCCACGCGGGGTCCTGCTTGATGGCCTCAATTGCCATGTACCGCATCATGCGGTTGCGACCGGCGATCTGGACAGGCAGGCACGCGAACGGAGCCAGCGCATCGGCAAAGCCGGGATACGTTTCGCCCCACACAAACGTCTGCATGCACCCCATCGAGGTTCCCAGGATGAGGCGAAGATGGTCGACTTTCATTTCGTCGAGCATCCTGCGCTGGCTGCGCACCATGTCGTCGTAATCGTAGGCGGGAAAGTGCGCGTACAGGCCGTCGGAGGGCTTGGAACTCTGGCCGTGGCCAATGTCGTCGGGCAGGATAAGGAAGTACTTCGTAATATCGAGCGGCGCGCCATGACCAAACAGCACGTTCGAGAAGATCGGGTTCAAAAGCGAGTGCGCATTGCCGCCGGTGCCATGCAGCAGCAAAACCGCATTGTCGACGTGGCCGGCTGCGTTCAAGTGGGGCGAGCCCAGAATCAGGTAGTGCAGCCTGAGTTGAGGCAGCGTTTCGCCCGTGCCGAATTTGAAATCGGACAGAACAACAGTGCCGTCTTTGATAGGCCAGACTTCGCCGGCGGCCGCAGCCGTCGCGGCGGCCAAATTCGCTGGAGCGGATGAGTTTGCCTGACCGGCGGCAAGCGTGCCCGACAGGAGCGTGGCGGCAATCCAAAAATGGGCTGGGCGCAGAACCATGACTACCCTCCCTGGGTTCAGGTTCGAGCGTAACTTCCCCGCTCTCTCCGCGCAAGCCCCACCATTCTCAAGACCCAAGCCGGGCGGCTGACCTAAACCACAGAAAACGCCGCGGCTTCACTCTCAAGCTGCGCATCCCAGTGCTTCGGCTGGTAAATGCAGCACGGTTCCTGAGCCAGCGGATCGCCGGTGACAGCGTATGCCCGTGCCCGCGAACCACCGCAGATCTCCTTGTATTCGCACGCGCCGCACTTGCCTTCCAGCTTGCTTGTGTCCCGCAACGACTTGAAAATTGGCGAGTCGCGGTAGATTTCCTGAAGCGGCGTCTGCTTGACATTGCCCGCATGGATGGGCAGAAACCCGCTGGGATACACATTGCCCACATGTGAGATGAACATGAAGCCCTTGCCGTCATTTACCCGCCGCGTTGCCCATCCCACGGTGCGTGTATGCGCGTCGGTAGTGGGTGTCCCTGCTTCAAAACCTTTTTGAGTTGCGCCGCCGGGATGCCCATGAGCGCCTCCGTGACCCATGCGCCGCTCTTCCAGGTTGTGCTGCAGCAAATAGCGCCTGTAGTGCATCGCCTCCGTAGTCTTGATCTGGAAATTCACCCGGTGCGACAGCTCGTAAATCTTTCCGAAAACCTGTTCGAATTCCTCGCCGCTGAGCATATCGCCAAGTTGTCCCCGGCCCACCGGCACCAGGAAAAACACATTCCACATCACGATAGCCAGCTTCTCGAACAGCGCGCATAAGTTGCCAAGATCGTTTGCGTTATGCCGGCTGATGGTGGAGTGCACCTGGATGGGAATGCCAGCCTCGTTGGCCCACTCGATCGCCTGGATCGTCCGCGCCCAGGCACCCGGAAGGCCCCGGAACGCATCGTGAATCTCCGGCGTCGAACCGTCCAGCGAGATGCCCAGCCGCACCAGTCCAGCTTCCTTCAGCTTGAACATGGCCTCGCGGGTCAGCAGCGGCGTGGCGCTCGGCGTTACGGCCACCTGCACGCCTTTGTCGGCCGCATACCGGATCAGCTCAAACACATCCTTTCTCTTTAGTGGATCGCCGCCGGTAAACACGAAAATCGGCACATGCATGTCCGCGATCTGGTCGATGAGCGCCTTGCCCTCGGCATTGGTAAGCTCGTCGGGATGAGCAATGGGCTGGGCCGCTGCCCGGCAATGCTTGCACGCCAGGTCGCACGATTGCGTGACTTCCCAGATGGCCAAAAACGGCGTCTCGTCAAAGTTCAGCCCGCCGCGAGCGGGAATATTGTGCATCGGTTGCATAAAACCTCCATCGAATCGCGGCCGGCAGCAGGGCGGCTCCTGCGCCTGGGACTGAGCGCATTGCCGGCAATCCAAATCCGGACCTCCCACGATTCCGTATTAGAAGAGCAGCAACCGAACCCCTCAGGATGTGATTGGGATCACTTCATTGCGCGCAATGGAGCCTTATTCGATTCGGGTTGTCTGAAATCTGTATGCGAGAGAGATCCGTCGACAGTGGGTCAGGTTGAAGAAACCTTCCCCCGGGGGCTGAAGCCCACGTTGATTCTATTGCCTTTGCGGCACGACTGAAGTTGTGCCCTTTCAAAGCGATGCGCTTTTCCGCAGCCTGTGAAGCCCGTACACTTCAAACGCACCCACTACCGATCCGTCGTCAGTCTTCCGGCTCGAAGTATTTGCTGTGTTTGCGGAAGATATAGCGGCCGACGAGCCAGCCAACGGCGCTGCCCACCACAACATCCGACGGGAAATGCTGGCGCGCCAGGACGCGGGTGAGGCTCACTCCGGTGGCCAGGCCGTAGGCGGCGATCTGCGTCAGTGGGCCGCCGTATTCATGGGCAATGACGGCGGCCGACGACCACGCGATAATGCTGTGGGTCGACGGGAAAGAAGAGCCAAGACCGACATTCGTCTGAAAGAACTTCCCTTTGGCGCCGTCCACGGTGGGCCTCTCGCGCATGGTCACGGCCTTCAAAAGCTCATCCACCACAAGGCTGTCGACCATGGCTTCCCCGGCAAGGATTCCGGTCTCGGTTGCGTGGTCGTCATGGTGCAGGTAGCCGACGCCGTAGATGGCGACAGGGGCCACCACGAAGCCGCCGAGCAAGCCGTTTGAGGCCGTGAGGGCGTAGTTGTTGAGCGAGGTGTCAACGAGTTTTGACGAGGACATCACCTGGTGATCTGTGGTGACGGCCACGGTGGTTGCCAGCACCAATGGGACCAGAACCACGAGGTTTTTGTCGCGCACACGAGCGGGGCTGGTCCAGATGGCGGCCTGATCCTTGAGAATGCGAACTGGGGTGCCGCGCAGGGTTATGGAATCTGTGACGCCGGCCTGGGCCGGATCCTGGGACTGCGGCTGTGGGGCGTCCGGCAACTCATCGAAGCTCGGTTCGGAAGGCGGTTGCGGGCCTGGACCACCACGCTGCTGACTTTGCGCAACGCAGCAAACGCCAAGCGCAACCGCGAAGCAGAACAGAGCAGTCGAGGCATGCTCCATCCGCCGCCGCCGCGCCGCATGAGGCAAAGACCTGGGCATTCTGCTCACTCGGATCACTTTAACTCGCTCTCTGGCAACGTTCGCCGACTGTATCTTATAAACCTAACTCTGCGATTCAGCCAGGTAGATTTCAGTGTAGTCGAGGTAGTTCTGTGCGTATTCGAGAATCAGGGAACGGTCTTTGTCAGAGAGTTCGCGGCGGAGTTTTGCCGGTACGCCAGCCCAAAGCGTTCTTGGCGGGACCACTGTGTGTTCCGGGACCACTGCGCCGGCGGCGATAATGGAGCCCTCGCCGATGCGGCTGTTGTTGAGGATGGTGACGCCCATGCCGATCAGCACCGCATCCCCGACCACACAGCCGTGAACCGTCGCGTTGTGGCCGATAGTAACCCAGTCGCCTACGATGACCGGATAGAGGTTGCGCTGGCCGTGAAGCACGGCGCAATCCTGCACATTGGAGTTTGCGCCCACGCGGATGGAGTTCACGTCGCCGCGAAGCACGGCGTTCATCCACACCGAGGATCGTTCACCCAGCGCGACGTCGCCGATGACCTGGGCAGAGAGGTCGACGTAGCAACTGGCTGGAATCTGGGGCAACTGGCCCCGATAGCTGCGAATCATGAATTCAAGGTCTCCCTGGTCAGTTTATTCCATTTCGTGAGTCCGGCTGTCCAAGGAAAAGCGGGTGCGCAGCGCCCGAGATTGCCCCAGGGCGATGGATGGAGCAGGCTCTGAATCGCGTTCAGTCCCCGTCTTCAGTCCCGATTCGGCTCAAATTCCATTGAATCAAAAGGAATTTGGGCAGGAAATGGCTTTGGGATCACCCTGAATTCGAAGATTGCCGTTATCATAATAAGAAGCCACTTGGCATGTTTGGAGGTGGGATTTTTTGGCAGAGGTTCGTGTACAGGAAGGCGAGCCGCTGGAAAATGCGCTGCGCCGGTTTAAGCGGAAGGTACAGCAGGAGGACATCATCAAGGAAGTCAAGCGTCACTCCTACTATCTGAAGCCCGGCGAGAAGAAACGCGTGAAGGCGGCATTGGCTCGCAAGCGGAATCGCAAGAAGGCTCGTAAAGAGGCAGACTAACCCAATCACCTATCGTGACATGCGCCGCCCCAGCGACTCTTGCGGCTTCAAAAGCAAGAGTCGCAGGACGGCAACCATAAACCAGGAGCGGCCTGTCACGGTTCATTTGCTCATTCATTCGGCTTAATCGCATTGCACGCGGTTTGCGTGGTAACGTAATCGAAAGCTTCCCGGCTCGCCGGGAAGAACTATCTACTTGCCGCTGAACTTGTTGCGGCCCGGGCCCTGGTAGAAGAAAGACGTAAGAAGACAGGGAAACGGGACCGGCAAGTCTTCCCCAAGTCATGGCCGATTTCAGTGTACTTCCCTGCCGATGGGAAGCCGGTCATGGAGTTTACCGACAGGACTCTAAAGTGCATCAATTGCGGCGCCGAGTTTGTTTTCACGGCAGGCGAGCAGTTTTTCTTCCACGACAAGCAATTCAAGAACGACCCCCGGCACTGCAAACAGTGCAAGGCGAAGCGCGCCAGCGGCGGCCCCAGGGTTCGCCCGGAAACCCGCCTGACCTGTTCTGAGTGCGGCGCGGAGACCACGGTCCCATTCCGGCCCACACAAGGCCGGCCTGTGCTTTGCCGCGCGTGCTTCCAGAAAAACGGGGCGCAGCGCCAACCGTCGCCGCCCGCTAAACCAGAGCCGGGCTGAAAAGGATGTCTCCCTTGAATCCCGACGGGAAGCCGGCCGCGCGCACAAGCGTTGCCAGTTGTGCCCAGTGGCGCTGGCTGTGGAAGAGAGTGTGCGCCAGCGCCTTGCGCAATGAGAGCGTCCGCGCATGCGGTGGGAGCCAGTCGAAGTTGAGCGTCAGCGTCTCTTCCCAGTTTTTCGCGGGGGCGTCCAGCAGGGCGCGGATAATCTCGACAGCCTTAAGATGCAGATCGAACAGGGCATCGACCGGGCCGGCGGGCATCTGCCTTCTGTCGGTTTGCGGCAAGCCGGCGATCCGCTGGCTCCAGATCAGCTCCACTCCCCAGATATGGCGAACAAACTCCTGCACGTTGGCGGTGCCCCCAATGCCACAGGGCAATTCCAGCAGGGCGGGGTTGGCGTCGAGATGCGTTTTCCACCAATTCGACGCCTCCTCGTTCCAGGCAAGCAACTCTTCGAGCGTAACAAACGGTGTCATGGTTTCCTCCTTAGGGCGCGGTGACCGATGTCGCGCCGGTAATACATTCCTTCAAAATGAATCTCGCCCATTGCCTGGTAAGCGTGAGCCAGGGCCTCTTCAAGCGTGGAGCCGGTGGCCGTCACGCCCAGCACGCGGCCTCCGCTGGTGACCACTTGGCCGCCCAATTTGGCTGTACCGGAGTGAAAAACCTGGACCAGGGAAACTTGAGCTGCCGCGCCAAGCCCTGAGATGGGAAACCCGGTCTCATAGCTGCCGGGATAACCGGCGGAACTGGCAATGACACAGGCCGAGGCGCCAGGGCTCCAGCGCATCTTCACCTCATTGAGCCGGCCGTCGATCGAAGCCTCCAGCGCATCCACCAGATCGCTCTCCAGGCGCACCAGCAGAGCCTGCGTCTCCGGATCGCCGAAACGGGCATTGAACTCCAGCACCTGGGGGCCTCGCGCGGTCATCATCAGCCCAATGTAAAGCACGCCCGCAAACGGTGTGTCTTCCTCGGCCATGCCGCGCACCGCAGGTTCGGCAATGTGGTGCAGAATCCACTCCTTCATGCCCTTGTCGAGCATCGCGTCGGTGGAGTAGACGCCCATCCCGCCGGTGTTCGGCCCGGTATCGCCCTCGCCGATGCACTTGTGGTCCTGCGCGGGAGCCAGCGGCGCAACGTGCTTGCCGTCGCTCAGGCAAAGAAAACTGATCTCGTCGCCTTCGAGAAACTCCTCGATCACCACCTGCTGCTCGGTTGCGCCCAGCAGCCTGCCGGTAAACAGGCCTTGGGCAGCTTCAATCGCGATTTGCCGCGACGGGCAGATGACGACACCTTTGCCGGCGTGCAGGCCATCGGCCTTCACCACAATGGGCGGGTGGAAGATCTCGACAGCTTTCTCAAGCTCGGCCGCGGTCGTGCAAACGGCATAGTTTGCCGTGGGAATGTTGTGCCTCTGCATAAATCGTTTGGCGAATCCCTTGCTGGTCTCCAGCATGGCTGCGGCGCGTGTTGGGCCGAAAACGCGGAAGCCGCGCTCCTGCAAGGCGTCCACAATACCCAGCGAAAGCGGCAACTCAGGCCCCACGATGGTCATCCCCGGCTGCTCGGCCAAAGCAACACGCACCATCGAGTCCAGGCTCTTCAAGTCCACCGGAACACACCGCGCAACCTGGGCGATGCCGCCGTTGCCGGGAGCGCAAACCACCTCGGCAACTCGATTGCTGCGCTTTACCGCCCAGGCCAGCGCATGTTCGCGGCCTCCCGAACCCAAAATGAGAACTTTCATTCCTTGCTGAATCCCCCGAAAGGCTATGGTCGGCAATAGAGGTGGGGGAAGTCAAACGGATTGGCTGCTTGGCCCCTGGAACGCGCGCCATCGAGCCCGTGCATTCGCGATAGTGAAACCGCCTTAATTGCCGGCCTTTGATGCGTCCTGCCAAACAGGGCTGGCCAGTTGGATGGTCAGGATAGGACCGTCCGGAAAGGTTGGGCCTTGTTCTCGGATGAAGGTGGGAGCTTGCCCGCCAATAACCCAGGCCTGAATGTTCGGGGGCTGCTTACCGACCAAGGGCGCCACAACCTCTGCAGCGCCGCCTAGTACGATCTTGATCTCATAATGGATCGCCTTGTGAGGAGAACCGGCTACCGAGAACGGTTCCTCGCCGCGGGATGAGACAACAAGCTTCACCATCCGAGTCTTGGGCGTAGCCACCAGCATGGACACGGTTGTTTCCGGGGAATTAGCCGGGACATTTTCTAAGACGATGGGAACGATCCCGTTGGCCAGGTCCGGGGGCAGGTCGAGATGGTCGGTTTTTACCTCTTGCTTCCCATCTTTATCGATTGACCGAACTGTGACCTGGCCGCTGCGGCGGTCAATCAGGATATCGATTGGATGAGGGAAGAAAGGTCCCTTCTGAATGCGGTGATCGGTGATGAGCTGAAAGCTGCGCCGTTGCGAGAAGACCGTCGTTTCATCGTCTGTCGAGCCATCCTTGAAACTGAAGAGCGTGTGTGTCGTGACCTGATCTCCATGGACAACCTGAACGAAATCTCCGGAAGCGAGCACGTGCCCATCTTCCGAACGCAGCTCAAGGAAACCGTGCATGGTCCCCTCCACGTGGCGAACCGCTACCGGCTCCGCTGGCGCATTCGGCCCCCAGGCGCAAAGCAAAATGGCGATCAGCGGCCAGGACTGGACTCGTTGTGGCGGATTGCTTTTCATTCCCTCACCCCATTCAGCTTCGATGGCCGCGCGCAGCGAAAGGTTTGACCCGGCTTGCCTTGCCGTTCGCGGTTAAGCCCACCTCCATAACTATTCTTCGCCTATACTGGTGCCTGATCAATCGGCGCATCGTGCCAGCCCTGAGGAAGAACCCCCATGGTGCAAACCCGCATCAAGCCCTATCTGCAGCAGGTGACCGAGAAGGCGCGGCGAGCAGAGCAAGCGCGGGTCTACCGGCGCAACCAGACACTCGGCCTGGTGATGGTGGCGGCGGCGATTCTCGTCTGGTGGCTCTTCCATACCAATCCCAACTGGATCTTTCCCCCCGGGTGGTGGCGGCCTTGAGCGCGATGCCGTCGCAGGCAGGCTTGGGCGAGCCGGGTGACCCGCTGGCGGTGTTGTTGCTAGGCCCCACCGGCAGCGGCAAAACCGCGCTTTCCCTGGCGCTGGGCGAGCAGTTCGGCGGCGAGATTGTCAGTTGCGACTCGGTCGCCGTTTACCACGGCATGGACCTGGGGACCGCCAAGCCATCCGCCGAAGATCGAGCGCGCCTGCCGCATCACCTTATCGACGTGGCCGAGCCGGGTCAGCCGTTCACCGCGGGCGAATACAGCAGGCAAGCGCGCGCGGCGCTGAGAGACATTTGCAGGCGCGGCAAGGTGCCCATCGTCACCGGCGGGACGGGGCTCTACCTGCGCGCGCTCACCGACGGGCTTTTTGCCGGACCGGCGCGCCAGCATCAATTGCGGGCGCGGCTTGAACACAGCCGGCAGAGGCACGGCGAACTTTGGCTCCATCGGCTCCTTACCCGGCTGGACCCAACCTCAGCGTCCCGCATCCACTCGAACGATACGCCCAAGCTCATCCGTGCCATTGAGGTCTGCCTTACCGCGCGCAAGCCGCTCTCAGAGGTAATGGGACGCGATCCGCTCTCCGGCTTCCGGCTGCTGCGCATCGGGCTCAATCCGCCGCGTCAGCAGCTCTACGACAGGCTCAACCGCCGGGCAGCCGCCATGTTTGCATCCGGCCTGATCGACGAGACGCGCGGCCTGCTTGAGCGCTTCGGGCCGGTCCAGGCTCTCGATTCCCTGGGCTACCGCCAGGCGCGTGCCGTTCTGGCAGGAACGCTGACCCTTGAAGCCGCGGTCGAGGCTACCCGGCAGGGCCATCGCAACTATGCAAAGCGCCAGCTCACCTGGTTCCGCCGCGAACCGCAGGTGCACTGGATTGCCGGCTTTGGCGACGATGACGAAACCATCCGCGCAGCCGGCGATCTGGTTCAAGACAGCCCCCAATAGACCGGTCGTCGCAATGTCCCCGTTTGTTCCAGACGCGAATGCCTGTCCAGCCACATCCATTAAACTGGACAATGAATTGGAAGTTGGGAATGGCTCGCTCGTAGAATTCGCGGCGCGCCCCGGAACGGAGTTTTCCTCTTGGCAGAGACAATTTACGATGTGGCGATTATCGGCGGCGGGCCGGCCGGCTATACGGCAGCCATTCGCGGCGCGGAGTACGGGCTCAAAGTCGCGTTGATCGACAAGTCCGACAAGCTGGGCGGCACCTGCCTGCACGTGGGCTGCATTCCCACCAAGGCGCTGCTGTTCAACGCTGAAATCTGGGACTACCTGAAGAGCGCTGCCGAGTTCGGCATTGAGGGAATCGGCACGCCCACGCTTAACTGGGCCGCGGTGCTCGCGCGCAAGAATTCCATCGTCGCAAAGCATGTCAAGGGCTTGGATTTCCTGATGCGCAAGCACAAAATCGCCGTCATCCAAGGCGCGGGAACCCTGACCGGGCCCGCAAACGAAGGCGTGCATACAGTCGAAGTGACCAGGGCCGGAAACCCCGAAGCGCCCGGCGAGGTCAGCCAGGTAAAGGCGAAGAACGTAATCCTGGCCACCGGATCGGCGGCGAAGATGCTGCCCGGCCTTCAGGCTGACGACCGGATTCTAACCAACATTGAGATTCTGGCCATGGATCAGGTGCCCAAGTCGCTCATCGTCATTGGGGCGGGCGCGGTGGGCATGGAATTCAGCTCGATCTTTCGCAGCTTCGGCGCCGAGATTACGATCCTCGAGTTCTTGCCCCGCGTGGTTCCGGTTGAGGACGAAGAGATATCGAAAGAGATCACGCGCCTCTTCAAGAAGCGCGGCATAGACGTGAACACCGGCGCAAAGGTCGAGACGGTTGAAAAAACCGAGACCGGCGTCAAGGTGACTTACATCGACTCCAACGGCAAGACCCAGGTAAAGGAAGCCGATAAGGTGCTGGTAGCCGTAGGGCGGGCTGGACTCACCGGCAACATCGGCATCGAGAAGACGAAAATTGAACTGGACCGCGGGCTGGTGAAAGTCAGCGAGACGCAGGAGACCACGGAACCGGGGGTTTTTGCCGTGGGCGATATAGTGGCCGGGCTGCCGCAACTGGCTCATGTGGGCGCAATGTGCGGCATGGTGGCCGTGGCAAAGATCGCCGGCCGCAACTTCCGCGCCGTGCGCCGCGACCGCATCCCCGCCTGCACGTACACCGAGCCGCAAATCGGGTCGGTGGGACTGACGGAGGCGCAGGCCAAGGAAAAGGGCTTCGAGGTCAAGGTAGGCAAGTTCCCCTTTGCCGGTAACTCGAAGGCGAGCATCGTGGACAGCCACGACGGCTTTGTGAAGATCGTTTCCGACGCGAAATATGGTGAGATTCTGGGCGTCCACATCCTCGGCCCCCAGGCCACGGAACTGATCGCCGAAGCGGTTGCCGTGCTGGAGCTTGAAGGCACGGTAGAGGAGATGATGTTCACCATCCACGCGCATCCCACGCTGGCCGAATCGCTGCTGGATGCTTATGGAGCCGTGGATGGGATGGCGATTAACGCGTGATCGAAGCGCATCTACAGTTCCATCGACCGCCCCTCCACCAGCGCCTTCGCCTTGGCGACAAACTCGCCTAGCGGCATCGACCCTTGGTCCCCTTTGCCGCGAGTCCGCACGCTGACTGAACCCGAGGCTTCTTCCTTGTCGCCGAAGACAAGAATGTACGGCGTCTTCTGGTTGGCAAAGTCACGAATCTTGGCGTTCATCTTCTCGTTGCGGGAGTCGGTCTCGATGCGCAGGCCGGCAGCCCTCAACTCCGTCTCGACCTTCTTCGCGTAGTCCTGGTGGCGTTCGCTGATGGGCACCAGGCCCACCTGCACCGGCGCCAGCCACAGCGGGAACGCCCCGGCATACAACTCGATCAGATAAGAAACCATCCGCTCCATGGTGCTGATAATGGCCCGATGGATCATCACCGGCCGATGCGCTTTCCCATCTGCGCCCGTGTACTCCAGTCCAAACTGGCTGGGCAGGTGGAAATCGACCTGAATCGTAGAGTACGTCTCTTCGTGGCCCATCACGTCGGCAAGCTGGATGTCGAGCTTTGGCCCGTAGAAGGCTGCTTCGCCGCGTGCCTCGTTATATTTCAGGCCCAGGGCGTCCAGCGCCTCGCGCAACTCGCGCTCACCAAGCTCCCACATAGCGTCGTTGTCGACGTATTTCTCTTTGTTTGCCGGATCCCGCAGCGACAGCCGATAGCTGTACTTGGTAATTCCAAGATCCCGGTACGCCCGCTCCACCAGCTTCATCACTTTCGAAAACTCTTCCTTGATTTGATCTGGCGTGCAGAAGATATGCGCATCGTTCAGAGTCATGCAGCGCACCCGGCTCAGGCCGCTCAGCACGCCCGACCGCTCGTAACGATACATGGTTCCCAGTTCGGCAAGCTTCACGGGAAGCTCGCGATAGCTGCGCGGCTTCGACTCGTAGATCAGGATGTGATGCGGGCAGTTCATCGGCCGCAAAACCATCCGTTCGTTTTCGAGTTCCATGGGAGGGAACATATCTTCGTGATAGTGTTCCCAATGGCCCGAGCGTATGTATAACTCGACTTTTGCGAGGCTCGGCGTATAAACGTGCTCGTATGCGTCCTTGCGCTCAAGATCGAGAATGTACTCCTCAAGCAGCCGGCGAATCGTAGCCCCTTTGGGAAGCCAAAGCGGCAAGCCCGCTCCCACATCTTCGCTCACCGTGAACAGCTCCAACTCTTTCCCCAGCCGCCGGTGGTCGCGCCGCTTTGCGTCCTCAATTCGTTCCAGATACTCGTCGAGGTCTTTCTTTGAGAAAAACGCAGTTCCATAGATGCGCTGCAGTTGTTGATTCTTCTCGTTCCCCAGCCAATAGGCCCCGGAGATGCTCATTACGCGAAATGCCTTCACGCGGCCCGTCGAGGGCACATGCGGACCCCGGCAGAAGTCAACAAAGCTGCCGTTGCGATAGAAGCTGACTTCGGCGCCGGGCTCGGTGAATTTGGTCACGAAGTGCGTCTTCATGAAGTCGCCGTCGCGATTGAAACCTTCCAGAGCCTTTTCGCGAGGTTCGTAGACGCGCTCGAACTTCTCATCGCGCGCCACAACTTCGCCCATCTTCGCTTCAATCGCTGCCAGGTCCTCCGGCGTGAAGTTAGTGGGCCGATAGAAGTCGTAGAAGAACCCTGCATCCGTCGCTGGCCCGTGCCCCAGCTTGGTCTCCGGGAAGAGTTCCAGCACCGCCGTCGCCATAACATGCGCAGCCGAATGCCGCACCACTTTCAAAGCCTCAGGGGCTTTTTCAGTCAAAAGCTCGAGTCGCGTATCCGCAAAGAGCGGCGTCGTCAGGTCCACCAGGCGTGGCCCCGCCGCATCTTCGGCGGCATACATGGTTGCTTCCGCCGAATCCTCGCCGCGCACAGCCTTGGCCGCAGCGTCGGCTACAGGGGTAAGCCGTGCCACCACCGAAGCTGCAGCCAGGCGCGGCGAAATCGAGTTGGCAATCTCTAAAGGTGTTGTACCGGCGGGCACTTTGCGAATCGACCCATCCGGCAAATGTACGGCAATTGTCTGCGTGCTCATGATTTGTGCGCGTCCTGAGTTTTCCGGCCTCGGCTCTCGAAACGTCCGCGGCAACA
>Ga0182030_10006799_pt1 | contig 24026 bp, 19 predicted proteins | sample 812S3MmetaG_FD_121299 | JGI IMG/M metagenome (GOLD analysis project Ga0182030, IMG submission 121299) | Permafrost microbial communities from Stordalen Mire, Sweden - 812S3M metaG (Illumina Assembly) | ecosystem: Environmental > Terrestrial > Soil > Wetlands > Permafrost | place: Sweden...
CCCATGCCTTCGGCAATGTGTTCGATGTCCGCGTCAACGGCCTCGGCAAGATTCGCGACCGCGTTGATGAATGAAATTTTCAGCGCCAGGAAGGCGTTCGAAGCATGCTTGATGATTTCGGCGCTCTGGGCTGAGGTGATCACGATCTTCGCCGGGTTCTTCGCGCTGCATACGCCTGCCAGCGCTCCGGGCTTCTCGTAGTAGCTGCCCGAGCTCAGCGGCTCGTAGATGCGGCGCAGCAACTCGGCGGCGCGTTCGGAGTTGGCGCCCACGACAATGCGGTCCGGGTGCAGAAAATCGGAGATGGCCGTGCCTTCGCGCAGAAATTCAGGGTTCGACACAACGTCAAAGCTTTTCGGATCCACGCCGTGGCGATGGAGCACGCGCTGAATCCACTCGTTCGTGTAGACCGGAACCGTGCTCTTCTCCACGATCACTTTGTAGGAGTGAATGTGGCGGGCAATCTCAGAGACCACGGCCTCAACATAGGACAGGTCAGCCGCGCCGGCGTCGCCCTGCGGCGTTCCTACGGCAATGAAGACAGCTTCGCATTTGTGCACAGCGAAGGACAGATCGTTCGTGAACTGGACGCCATGGCCACGATGGCGCGCAAGCAACTCTGGAAGCTGGTCTTCAAAAATCGGAACGCCGCCTTCGCGGAGCATTTTGACCTTGGCTTCGTCGTTATCCACGCAGATGACCGAGTGGCCCATCTCTGCAAAGCAGACGGCGGCAACCAGGCCAACATACCCGGATCCGATCACGCAGATTAAAACTGGATTCGACATAGGGGATCAATCTCTTTTCTCATGTATCGATGGCCGTATGACGCGATTAAGAATTCTCCACGAGGCCCGCTCTTTCTCGGAACCGTTTTCCCGCCGTTCTTGCGTCGTCCGGAAAGCCTTCATTCCATTCAGCCAGGAAAACCCGAAGAAGAGTGTTCTCAAAGGCTAACCATTGCGGGCCCGATAGGCAAACCGTTCAAGGCCATCTGAGAACGAGGGTACTCAATAACAATACGTGTCCCAGCCGCCAATCCGAACTCCTGAGTTCCTGGCCGCGGATTCCAGCCGCGCGGTATTCTTGCTCAGTCTGAAGAGAGAAAGTGAGTCGAGGAAAATGGCGAAAAGTGTCAAGGCTTCTGAGGCGCAGGTTGGCTGGCGAGCTTCGGTGGCCGCCTACATTCGCGCCGAGGCCTTACCCGAGGAGAAGTTTGGACACCAGCCGCGCCTGTACGCGCAGGCTTGCCTGGTCGGCGCGGGCCTCGAATTCGACGACGACGTTGTGTTCGCCGCAGCCTGGATGCACGACCTGGGCGTCTTCCTCGGTCACCGTCCCTCGGACCCCGACCAGCTGGCGCGCTGGGACCATGTCCCTTACACGATTGCCCGCACCCGCGAACTGCTTTTGTCCTGGAGCTTTCCCTCGGAAAAGATCGAAGCCGTCGTGGCGGCTATTCGCACCCATCAGCCTCAAGATGAGCCGATTGAATTGGAAGCCATCCTGCTGCGCGACGCAGACATTCTGGAGCAGCTCGGGGCGGTAGGTGCGCTGCGGGCCATCTGCAAAGTCGGCCGCGATACACGCTTCCCTACGTTCTCCAGCGTGGTTTCAGTTCTCGAAAAAGCCGTCGCCACGCTGCCTGCAAAACTTCGCCTGGAAAGCTCCCGGCGCCTGGCCAAGCCGAAGGTCGCGCTCCTTAAAACGCTGCTGGCGGCCATCCGCGAAGAAGCCGGTGAGCTGCTCTTTTAAGCTTTTGGCTTGGCCTCACGCCTTCCCATGCGCCGTGGGTTGATAGATTCCCGGTTCAGCGCGAAACCCGATGGCAATGCGGTTCCACGTGTTGATTTGTGTGATCGCCAGCGTAAGGCGGACAAGCCCGGCTTCGTCGAACTGGCTTCGCACCGCAGCATATTCTTCGTCGGAAGCGTGCCCTTGCTGAATATTGGTCAGCGTCTCGGTCCACGCAAGGGCTGCGCGCTCGCGCGGCGTAAAGAAAGGCGTCTCGCGCCATGCTGAAAGTGCATAGAGCCGTTGCTCGGTTTCTCCTTCGGCGCGCGCATCCTTGGTGTGCATATCGATGCAATAGGCACAACCATTCATCTGCGAGGCCCGCGTCTTTACCAGTCCGAGCAACGAGCTCTCCAACCCGCTCGCGCGAATCGTCTTTTCCAGGTTTAGAACCTCGTGGATGCCCTCAGGAAACGCCTTGGCGTAATTCAGCCTTTCAGCCATATTCACCTCTGGAAACTCGGATGTTCCATTGCGCGAATTGATTCGTTTTGGGGATGGACACCGCCGCGGGATCTGATTCACGCTACCCAGAGCGGGGGTCGCGCATCCAGTCTAATAGCGCGGAACTTTTTCCCGCGGCAGGGGTTGGAAGAGATGACAGCTCCTTGTGCATGCCGTCTAAGCGGTTAAACGCTTTGCGGCAGGATGAAAATAGGGAGCATCACCTCAGGCAGAGGAGAATTCAGCAATGAAGCGACAATTCATCATGAAGAGCATGATTCCCGTGGGGTTGGCCTTGACCGGGCTGCTGCTCGCTGGCGGCATTGCAGCGGCGCAAAGTCAGGCCCCCGATACTGGTTCCCCTTCGGCTCCGGCCGGCCAGCGCACCGATGGGCAAATCGAGATGGACGTGGTCCACGCACTCGATGCCTCCGCGGCGTTGAAAGACGACCTGATTACGGCCGCTACAATTCAGGGCGCCGTTTCGCTCTCGGGAACGGTTTCGACCGATGCCTCAAAGAATTTGGCCGAATCGATCGCTGCCCATGTTCCCGGGGTCACCAAGGTGAATAACAACCTGGCTGTCGGCAACCCGCAAGATGCCCAGGCAGGCCCACCGCCGCAGGATCAAAACCAGCCCGACGACGCCGCTCCGGCCCAATCCGACGGTCAAATGACCGCCCAGGCGCCGCCCCAGCAGCAGCAGTACCCAGACCAGGGTCAGGGCCAGTACCCCAACCAGGCACAGGCTCAGCCGCCCGCACCCTATTATCCTCCGGCGCGGCCGCCGTATGCTCCACAGCAGCCCTATCCTCCTCAATATCCGCCCCAACAGGGCCAATATGCTCAAGGGCCCCCGCCACAGCCGCGATATCAAGAGCCGACCGGGCCGGTAACCATTCCCCAGGGAACCCTGTTGCAGCTGCGCACCAGCGAAGCGCTCGACAACAAGCGCGCTAAAGACGGAACTTCGGTCCAATTCACCGTGATTCGCGATGTAGCGATCGGGGGAGTTCTGGCGATTCCCAAGGGTGCGACGGTCCACGGTGTAGTGACCGAAAGCAAGAAGGCCGGCTACCTGGGCGGTAGCGCGGAACTGGCACTCCGGCTTACATCTCTCGACCTGGGCGGCCACAGCTATGACCTGGATACCGATCAGTTCAAGGTGAAGGGACCGAACAAGGCAAATCAGACCGTCGGCAACGCCGTCGGTGGCGGAATTCTGGGCACAATCATCGGTTGCGCCGTGGGCCGCGGTGTGGGATGCGCAGTGGGTGCGGGCGCCGGTGTCGCGGCAGGCGTTGGCGCTTCCGCGGCTTCCAGCGGTCCTCGTGCCTGGATTCCGGCTGAAGCGCTGGTCACCTTCCACATCAACACGCCTGTAACCGTCGATCCAGTCAGTTCGCAGGAAGCGGCCCGTTTGGCCGAGGGACTTTACCAGGGAGGGCCGAATCTCTATCGTCGCGGACCTTCTCCTTATGGCGCGGCCTACTATGCCGGTTCCGGGCGGTACCCATACGGCCCGGTCTACTACCGGCCTTACTACCTCGTCGGGGGCGAGTACTACTGGCGCTAAAGCCCTTGCGGCTGAAGCGAGGTCCAGCGGGCATCCCGGCGATCGGGATGCCCGTTTTGTTTCCGGCCGGGAATTGCCAACCCTGTCTCTTCCCTCCTCGGGTCGTCTATAATGGCGTAGACTCGCGCCCGTCGAATATCGCGCGAGAATTGCCCCTGTGTGACTGATATTTGCCTTCGAGCCTGGGCCTTCAATGGCCTGTGCAGGCCGAGGTTGAGTACGCCACGCGGGCGCGTAGAGAGCAGAAGGTTCAGATCCATCCATGATTCGTTTCCTGCAAAGAGACAGCCGCGTTGTCAAAGCGTTTTTCGTTGTCATCATCGGTATGGCCTCCGTCTCGATGGTGGTCTACCTGATTCCCGGCTTGACCGGCCAGAGCGCGACCTCCGCCGATACCTATGCCGTGATCTACCCGCATTGGTACAGCCGTTTCCTCTCTTCCGGCGCGACCGTAAGCCAGGAAAAGGTGGACAAGATGGCGCGGGCGCAGCTGCAACAGCAGCGCTATCCCGATAACCCCATGATTCTGGGCCTTTTCGAGCAGCGCGTCGGCAAGCAGCTCATTCAGCAGCAAATTCTGCTTGAGGAAGCAAACCAGCTCGGCATTCGCGCCACCGAAGACGATGTTCGCCAATACCTGCAGACCGGCGCCGCTGGACAGGTGCTTTTTCCGAACGGCAAGTTCATCGGAGACGACCAATACGCTTCATTGGTGGCCAACCGCTTCAATATGTCGGTGCCGGAATTTGAAACGGACGTGAAGAACGACATCGTCGTGCGCCGGCTCCAGGCGCTCATCACCGGGGGCGTGACGGTCAGCGACAAAGAAGTCCGCGACGAATTCCGCAAGGGCGCTATCAAGGTCAAATTCGACTACGCCGTGGTTTCGGCGGACGATATCCGCAAAGGCATTAACCCCTCTGACAGCGACCTCGAAGCCTTCTTCAAGAAGAATGCCGCTCGCTATGCTACTGCGGTTCCGGAACAGCGCCAGATCACCTACTTCGCGTTTACGCCCAACGAACTTCCTGGAGGCGTTCCGCAGCCCACGCAGCAGGAGATTCAGGCTTACTACAACCAGCACAAGAGCGAGTACTCTACCCCCGAACAGGCCCGGGCCCGCCACATTCTCATCAAGCTCGCGCCCAACGCCGACGCCAAGACCGACGCGGCGGCCAAGGCCAAGGCCGAAGACATCCTCAAACAGATCAAGGGCGGCGCTAACTTTGCCGACCTGGCCAAGAAAAACTCCGACGACCCCGGCAGCAAGGACTCGGGCGGCGAATTGCCCTTCGCGCAACACGGCACCATGGTGCCTGAATTCGACAAGGCCATCTTCTCCCAGGCCATTGGCGACACGCAGATCGTGAAGAGCCAGTTTGGCTATCACGTTGTCCAGGTGGAAGAGCGGAAGCCTGCGCATCAACAGGACATCAGCGAAGTGCTTCCCACGATCCAGGCGACGCTGATCCGCGACAAGACCGCCGCATCGGAAGAAAACTTTGCGCGCACGCTTACCACTGAGGCCGGCAAAGATGGTCTGGCCAAGACAGCCGCCGCTCATCACCTGGAAGTGGTGACCACACCGCCCGTGGCGCGCCAGGGGACAATCTCCGCGCTGCCCGACGGCTCGCAGTTGCTCACCAAGGCGTTTGCAGTCAAGCAGGGCGATGCGCCCCAGGACGCGCAGACCGGCGAAGGGTACGCGATCTTCCAGGTCACCGCGATTCAGGCCGCGCATGCACCTACATTTGCCGATTGGAAGACGCACGTTCTCGATGACTATCGCACGGAGATGCTGCCGCAACTGGTGGCCGCCAAGACCAAGGAACTGGCCGACAAAGCAAAAGCGAGCGGCGACCTGGCCAAAGCAGCGAAGGAGCTGAATGCGACGGTGAAGACCAGCGACCTTGTCACCCCGGAGGGTCAGGTTCCGGAGCTGGGCCAGGTGTCGCAGGTAGCGCCCGAACTGCTCGATCTTCCCGTGGGCAGCATCAGCGGCCCCATCACTGCCGAGCAGAATGGGGTGGTGGCCAAAATCCTCGACAAGCAGGAACCGACGCCCGACGAGATCGCCAAGAGCTTCGACCAGACGCGCGATCAAATTCTTGAACAGCGCCGCTCAGACGCCTTCAACGTTTTCCTTAGCGGCATCATGGCCGACTACGACAAGAACAAGCGCATCCGCCTGAACGCCAAGGCGCAGCAAGGCCCGCAAATCCCGGGCATGTAATAACTGGAAAAGCACACCAAGAAGGCCCGCAGCCATCCAGGCTGCGGGCCTTTTATCTTGAAATCCGGGTGTTGGAGAAGCACGAAATCTGCGTGTTGTGTGAGCACAAAGTCTGGGTGCCTCCGGTCTCGATTCTGAGACCTGGGAAAGCACGAACCTTGCCCCGCTTCGCGGTTACTCTGTCTTTGAATCCCCTTTGTAGACCACGCCGGCCTTCATCACAAACTTCACGTCCTGCAGCACGCGCACATCGTCGAGAGGGTTCTTGTCGACGGCGATAATGTCGGCCCACTTGCCTGGTTCCAGACTGCCGGTCTTTGCGGTCAAACCCAGCAAATCAGCCGCATTCACCGTCGCCGTTTGCAGCGCCGCCAGCGGAGCCATGCCCAACTGGTTTACGTACACATCCAGCTCGTGCGCATTCAGCCCGTGCGGATAAACCGCCGCATCGGTGCCGAGCGCAATCTTCACGCCCGCCTGCATGGCACGCTTGATATTGCCCTTGGCGACAGCAATCGTGTCCAGCATCTTCTGGTGGTAGAACGGGGGAAGGTTGCCGTTCGCAATCATCCAGTCTTCCAGATAGAGCGTCGGCACCAGGTAGGTGCCGCGCTTCTTCATTTCGGCGATCGCCGCATCGTCGATGTAGCTGCCGTGTTCGATCGAATCAACACCAGCCTCGGTGGCCCACAGAATGCCTTGTGCTCCGTGCGCGTGCGCTGCGACTTTGCGGCCGAGCCGATGCGCATCGGCAACGATGGCCTGCATCTCTTCCAGTGTGTATTGCGAGGCCTGCGGATCGTCGCCTTTCGAAAGCACGCCGCCCGTGGCGCAGATCTTGATGACGTCGGCGCCGTACTTGATGTTCTGCCGCACCTTGCGCTGCACTTCTGCGATGCCATCGGCAACACCGTCACTTATCTGGTGATAGCTGAAGGGCAGCAGGTTGTCATCGCAGTGTCCGCCGGTAATGCCGAGCGCCGGCCCGCTCACCAGCAGATGCGGACCCGGAACCTGCCCGGAGTTGATCGCATCGCGCAAATCAACATCGGTGTACCCGCCCGCTCCCACGTTGCGAGCAGTGGTGAAGCCCGCCATCAGCGTCTTGCGTGCGTTGACCACGCCATTGATCGCTTCTTTGGCATCCGTCGACGTCACTTCGCGAAAGGGGTCGAAGTCTGTATTCATGGTCAGGTGTGTGTGCACGTCGATCAGGCCCGGCATTACCGTCATACCGCCCAGGTCGATGACTTTGTCGCCGGCCTGCGCTGTTACCTGCGCCGAAGGGCCAATGGACTCGATCGTCTCGCCGGCCACAACGATGGTCTGCCCATCCAGCAGCTTGCCCGACTTTACATCGAGCAGGTGAGCGGCGCGCACCAGCGTGCGTCCAGCCGCAGGCTTTGACGCCGGTTGCGCCTGCAAACCAGCGACGCCCGACAATAGGCACAACGTCACCAACAGCTTCCGTCGAGAAAACATGCTGCATCCTCCAAGGGGTAAGTTGTGAACGGAGTGTAGCAAATTTTCTCGACGGCCTGTGCGCCGATTCCGCCGGATCTCTATCTAACTCCACTTCTTTCCGAGGGCAGCCAGGTTTGCCTGTCCCAGGTCTTCGGGCGTCATGGCAATCCTGAATTCGACGTTTGCGTTGAAGCCAATAAACCACGGTTCCGCAAGCCTGGCAACATCGGAAGCAACCTCAAGGTCCACAACCGCCATGGCGCCGCGGTGACCGTCGATTTCAGTGAAGTAGATCGACTCCGGCTTGATCGCATCCAGAATCTTCTTCATTTTGGCCGCCAGCGTACCTTTCCGAACCAGCGTGTTGAATGGCTCAGCGGGGAACTGAACCAGCATGATCATGCGCATAGACTCTCCTTACGCCGGATCCGTTTACTTTCCGGTCCCGACCCGGCGAAGTGTACCATCCGGGATTCTTGTTCGGCTCTGCCTTCCTTGTCCGTGATAGCCTTTCAGCTTAGACAGCCCGGGCCCGAGCTCGTCGTTCGCAAATCGGCCGCCAGACCGGCGCTGCGCGTTCGAAGAACGCATCACCCCGTCAAAAAGGAATCGCTATGAGATGGCTTCGCTCTGTCTGTTTTTTGGCTCTGTCCGCAACTGCCGCGCTGGGAACAGCCTCAGCCTTGGCGCAGACCGACGAATCTAAACCGGCGCCGCCCCAGGCCATCAAGAGCTTCGATCTTTCCGCCATCGACAAGACTGCCGATCCCTGCACCGACTTTTACCAGTACGCCTGCGGCAACTGGGTCAAGGACAACCCCATCCCTCCCGACCAGGTGCGCTGGGCACGGTCTTTCTCACTGCTGGGCGAGCGCAATCGCTACCTACTCTGGCAGGAGCTCGACGCTGCCGCGAAGAGTCCCAAGACGTCTCTTGAAAAGAAATATGGCGACTACTTCGCCGCCTGCATGAACACCGGCCTCGTGAATGAAAAGGGCCCGGAACCGCTTGACCCCGTGTTCAAACGCATCGCCGATCTCAAGGATGCGCAGCACCTGTCCATGCTCATCGGCGAACTTGCCGCCCAAGGCAGCCCCGCGCCTCTCTATCGCTTCAACGTCGGCCAGGATGAAAAAGACTCGAGCAAAGAGATTGCCGAAATCAGTCAGGGCGGCCTCTCGCTGCCCGATCGCGACTACTACATCAAAGACACGAAGCGGTTCACCGAGATCCGCAAGCAATATGTCGAGCATGTGACCAGAATGTTCACGCTTGCCGGCGACGCGCCGGACGTGGCTGCCAAAGAGGCTGCCGCCGTCATGGAGATTGAAACCGCGCTCGCGACCGCTTCCACCGATCGCACCGAAATGCGCGATCCGGAAAAGCGTTATCACATCTATTCAGTCGCCGACTTCGAAAAGCTCGCGCCCGGTTTTGATTTCAGCATCTACTTCAAAGACATCAAGGTGCGCCCCTTCGACACCCTCAACGTGGCCACACCCGAATTTTTCAAGGGCCTCAACGATCTCATCGCCAAAGAGCCTGTCGATGCGTGGAAGTCCTATCTGCGCTGGCATACGCTGCACGGTTCAGCCACAAATCTGCCTACATCTTTCTACGACGAAAACTTCGCCTTCTTCGGCAAGACGCTGCAAGGCCAGAAAGAACCTACCCCGCGCTGGAAAGAATGTACAGCGATGACGGACCGCGCGCTGGGCGAGGCTGTGGGGCAGGACTGGGTGAAACAGAATTTTCCGCCCGCAGCAAAAGCCAGCATGGATACGCTGGTCGCAGCTCTTGAAAAGGCCCTTGGCGACGACATCAAGACTCTGCCCTGGATGAGCGACGCGACGAAGAAAGCCGCGGAGGAAAAGCTCTCCATGATCCGCAACAAAATCGGCTACCCCGAGAAGTGGCGCGATTACTCGGCGCTCGAAATCAAACGAGACGACCTGATCGGCAACGTCGACCGCGACGTTGTATTCTCTCGCGACTACAACCTGAATCACCTGGGTAAGCCGGTGGACGAGAAGGAGTGGGGCATGACTCCTCCCACCGTGAACGCCTACTACGCCTCGTCGAACAACGACATCAACTTTCCCGCCGGCATTCTGCAGCCGCCGTTCTTCGACTTCACCATCGACCCAGCGGTGAACTTCGGGGGCATCGGCGTCGTCATCGGGCACGAAATGACGCACGGATTCGACGATCAGGGATCGAAGTACGATGGCAAAGGCAATCTGCGCGAATGGCAGACGGCCGAAGACCGCAAGGCCTTCAACGAACGCACCGATTGCGAAGTCAACGAATACAACGGATTTGAAGCCGCGCCGTCGCAGGGTGAAACGCCCGCCCAACACCTCAACGGCAAGCTCACGCTCGGCGAAAATACGGCCGACAATGGCGGCTTGCGCATTGCCTGGATGGCCCTTCTGGATACGCTTGCTGCCGAAGGCAAATCCATCAACGACAAGATCGATGGCTACACTGAGGCGCAGCGCTATTTCCTTGGCTTCGGCCAGGTCTGGTGTCAAAACCAGACCGACTCCTCGGCTCGTCAATCCGCACTCACCGACCCACACTCACCCGGCCGCTGGCGCGCCAACGGCTCCGTGCAGAATTTCGACGAATTCGGCAAGGCCTTTGGCTGCACGAAAGGCCAGCCGATGTATCCGGCAAATTCCTGCCGCGTGTGGTAGAGCGCCCAGCCGAACCAATCTTTCCGCCCTCGCGGTGTTGACATTTGTTCGAGTTGCGGCGTCCAAATCCCGACTGCACCTGAAATCGATGCGTCCAGACTTCCGGGTGCGGCTTCACGGCACTCCGGATGGCGGAAATGCGAAAACAGGGCTTGTTTTGTCTCGTCCCGCGGAGAACTAGGCACAACAGCCCCTTGGCTTTTACAATGCAGCAGGGACCCATCCCAACCCAGCTCTGCTGTGGAACTAGCAAACTTGGCGGCATACGCCCGACCAGGATGAAGGAATCGCATGAAGTTTACGAAATTGAGCAAGGCACTTCTGATGAGCGCCCTTTCCGGTGCGGTGTTCCTCGGCGTGACGTCTTGCGTTGAAAGTTACACAGTGGGTTATTTGTACGTGACGGGAACAGTGACGTCTCAGAACTCAGGCAACGGCATTATCAGCGGCTTCGATATCGACCACAACACCGGAAAACTCAATCCGATCGATGGATTGCCCATTTCTTCTGGCGGAGCCAATCCGGTGCGCGCCATTCTCACCGTAGGCAGCAAATTCATCTACGTTTTGAACCGCGGCGTCAATTCTTCAGGCGGCGCCGATTGCACCACCGCCGACCCCTGCCAGAACTCCAACATTCAGGAGTTCGCAGTCGGTGGCAACGGCATTCTCACCGCGCAGGAAACCTTCTATACCCAGGGCACCAATCCTTTCAGGATTCTCGGCGATTCTTCAGGTAATTTTTTGTACGTGCTTGACCACGACGCGCCCAGCAACGCCGCTTGCGCATTGGCGCTGGGTACGGGCACAACCGCATGCGGCGACGTCACGGCTTTCACCGTGAACCAGACCACTGGACGTCTTTCGCTGATTGTGAATGCCCAGGTGACCGCGGCGAACGGAACGGCGCTACCCTACTTTCCGGTCCCGGCTAATCCCATTGACTTCAACATCGCTTCGGGATATCTGCTGACGCTGGCCGGCAATTCAACCACAGGCGATTCGATCTTTCCCTACACGTACAGCACGTCGAACGGCCAGTTGACCATCAACCAGAACAGCGCCCAGCCGCTCGGCATTTTCCAAGGCACGGCCCTCGGTACGGGTTCGGGTTATCTTTACGTCCTCGACAACGAGGGGACCGACGTTAGCGGAACGGGTGCGACAAGCCAGATTCTTCCCTTCACGGTTGGAACCGGCGGAGCGCTCCAGGCCCAGACCGGCGGCGTTGTTCCCGACGATACCACCCTCGCCAACCCGATCGTGCTGCTGGTTGAATCCAAGGGCAAATTCCTCTACGTTGCCAATCAAGGCAACAACGTGCAGGGCACCAACAGCGACAGTGGTCTGGCCGGATATGTCATCGATCCCTCCACGCACCAGCTCAGCTTCATCGCCGGTGAGCCTTTCGGATCCGGTTCGGGCCCGCAATGCCTCGTCGAGGACCCCTCAGACCAGTTCATCTACTCTGCCGACTACAACGACTCCTCCGTCTCAGGCCGTGTGGTTGATCCCAACTCTGGGGTGTTGAACAACCTGCGCGTCAATAAGACCTATGCGCTGCAAGGCCCGGCCACATGGTGCCTGGTCGACGGACGCACCAACTGATGCGCCTTGTTTCCCGCCGTGTTGCCGGCCCGCTGCAAGCTGATGACTTCTTCGTGAGTTCTGAAGCCTCCGCAGCCCAATCCGGAAAGACGCGGGAAATCAAGCTCAAGGCGCCGATCGACAATTCGCTTCGCACCGGGCCGGGTTACAGTCAACGGGCTCACCCCGGCCGGGTTTCAAATGTTTTCTTGTAGTCTTTACGAACGTAGCCGGATGCTGGGCCTGGATCAACACTCGTTCCGCCCTCGTTCGATTCCAAACCAGATTTTTCGGGGCTTGATGAATCGGCCCCCTGACGAAAGATGCGCATGAAGTTCAACAAATCGAGCCAGCTCTTGTTGGTCTCCGCGGCTGGCCTTCTGGTGTCTGGACTTGTTTCCGCTTGCTCCACGCTGACGGTGGACTTTGTCTTCGTAACCAGTTCAAAAGCTGCAGGAACCAATAACTACGGCGAGATCGATGTCCTCGAAATCAACTCCGAATCGGGATATATGCGCCACATCCCCACTTCGCCGTTTCCTTCCGGCGGACGCAACCCTGTGGCCGAAGCTGTCTCCGCCGACCAGTCGAACCTTTACGTTGTCAACCAGGACGACAACACCATCGTTCAATTCGTGATCGGCAACGATGGCAAGGTCTATCCCCAGGCCACCGTGAATACACCGGGGATCTATCCCATGGCAGTCGCCGTCAACGGCACGAACCTTTACGTGGTCGACACCTATCAACCGCTTGCCGCCTGTTCCGCAGCTGCTCCATGCTCAGGTTCGGTCGGCGTGTTTCCGATCACCGTCGGTTCCGGATCGCCGCCAAGCGATTCACTGGGCACGCCGCTCACGAATGGAAACCTCGCCTACTGGCCGATAGGCCTGCCCTCGAGCCCGGCCGACGTGATCGTGCCTACGGGCATCGGCGTCACGCCCACCGGCGCTTTTGTCTACGTCACCGCTTACGACGCGTCGGTAACTCCGAATGTCGGATACGTCTTCGGTTTCGCGGCCAATGCCAATAGCGGCCTGACACCGCTCAACGGCGGCGTTCCCTTCCCTGCCGGTGTTCATCCTGCCGCTGTCACCAGCGACCCGTCCAGCGCCTACCTCTATGTCACCGACAAGGGCAGCGCCAACGTCCTCGGCTATTCCATCGCTTCCGCCGGCCAGCTCACGTTTCTCGCGGGCAGCCCGTTTGCCGCGGGCAATCAGCCTGACGCCATTGTCGCCGATCCGAAATATCCATTTGTTTATGTTGCCAATTCGATCGACAACACGATTGCGGCATATTCGCTCAACGACGGAGAGCTCTCGGTTGTCGGCACCTATGCCACCGGCAATCAACCCGTGGCCATCGGCATCGATCCTTCAACGAACCACTTTCTCTATTCCGCCAACTACCTTGGCACCATTACCAACGGAACGGTTTCAGGCTTTGAGCTAAGCCCCACTGCCGGTACGCTCGTCAATTCGCAGAACTCTCCGTATACGGTGGACGCGCTGCCTACGGCGATCGTCGCTATCACGCACGGGAGCACAAGCACTTCGAAATAACAGGGTTTGGCGTGGCAGTGCCGACACCAGCGCTGCCTAATGGATGCAAGAGCAACACCCCGTAACAGGCTTTTACAATTGAATGCGGGGCAACCTAAACGAGTTTTCCTGGGCCTGAAGAACGCGGCCCTTCACGAAGGAAGCGCATGAAGTTGAACAAAACGAGCCAGCTTTTCCTGGTCTCTATTCTTGGCCTCGCGGTCGCCTCACTCCTGACGTCCTGTGCGTATGTCACCATCGACTACGTCTTCGTTGCCGATTCTTCAGGCTCGGGATCGGGAAGCGCCGGTCAGATCCAGACCTACGATGCCGACTCGGAAACAGGAGCCCTGCGGTCCGGCCAGCCAGTCATTCCGAGCGGCGGGGTGAATCCCGTTGCCATGACGACCACCGCCGATTACTCCAATCTCTACGTCGTCAACCAGGGCAGCAATAACATCGTCCATTTCGCCATCGCGGGTAATGGCATTCTCAGTCAAAAAGACGTCGTCACCACAAGCGCGACGCCCGTGTGGGTTGCCGTGAATACGGCCCAAACCTACCTGTATGTCGTCTCCGGCCCGAATCCCTCCGTTCTCACGGAGTACTCCCTGTCGAGCGGCACTATCGGCTCCATCGCGGCTCAGGTCACGTTGAGCCTGCCCAGCTTCGCCGCCGACACGATCGTCCCCACCGGAGTCAACGTCCTCGCCAACAATGGTGCGGTCTTTGTCTCGGCCTACGATCAATCGGCCTATAATCCCGGTGGCGCCACGACCAGCACCGCCAATCCCGGATGGGTCTTCGGCTACACAGTCGGATCCGGTGGAGCGCTCACCGCTTCCACGAACAGCCCCTACGAAGCCGGGGTCAAGCCGTCCGCATTGGTCAGCGATCCCACCAACCGCTTCGTCTACGTCAGCGACTTCGCGTCCAGCGAAGTCATCGGCTACACGATTCAGAGCGGCAGTACCCTCAACTTCCTGATCAATGGCCCCTTCAAGACCGGAAACGAACCGATCGCCGCAGTTATCGATCCGCGCGGGAAATACATGTACATCCCCAATCGGCTCGACTCGACTCTGTCGGCGTATGTCATCGATCTGACCACCGGAACGCCCTCGGCCGCTGTGAACGTTACAGGCACGCAGCTCAACTACACCGATACAACCCCGGTTGCGGTAGTTGTCGATCCCGCACTCGGGCGCTTCGTTTACACGGCCAACACTCTGGGCAATTCAATCTCCGGTTTCAAGATCAACCCCACCACGGGCGCGCTGACACCCACCCTGTCAACGCCCTATCCGGTGGGGGATACACCCACGGCGCTGGCCGCGGTGCCACACGGCAACCATTCCATTCAAACTGTCAGCCCGTAATTGAAAATGACTGAAACGAAAAAGCCCAGCTTCGGAAGCTGGGCTTTTTCGTTTCCGCGCCATTGCCGGCGCTCTTCATAACTCACTCTGAATCGGTCCGCCGGCTCACGCGGCCTAGATCACTTGCGAAGGTAGGCGTTCTCCAACTCGTCCACCGGCTCGCCTGTGCTGCGCGATCCGCTGTCGCGCCGGTAGGCCCGTTGCAATTCATCTCCACTCTCGCCCACCACAACCGTTTCGCCCCCCGAGCTCTCTTCGCCAGACGAAGCAATGTCGCGGGCTCCCGTGTCGCGCAATGCCTTGGTGGCGATTGTCGCTTTCTCCCGCGTTTCGCAGTGGACCGATAGCAGCGTTCCGCCGCCCTTCACGGCGCCTTCATAGCGCTTGGCTTCGTATTCCGGAATGCCCATCCCGACAAGGGCGCCAACGATCCCGCCCAATGTCCCCCCGGCGCCAACCCCGGCCAACGCGGCGACAATCGGGCCCGCAGCAATCAGCGGACCGACGCCCGGCACGGCCAGCATTCCAATGCCGGCAAGCAGTCCCAGCGTACCGCCAATCACTCCACCGGCCGTTGCACCTGTCGCCGTCCCCTCCGGAGCCTTGGTGTGCTTCTGGTGCGCAAACGATCGGGATGTTTCGTCGTCAGGCAGTAGAACGGATATGTCTGTGTTGTTGAATCCCAGGGCCAAAAGATGATCGACCGCGTTTTCAGCCAGGTTGGGAGTGGCATAAAGACCAAAAACTGCTGTACCCTTCGCCATGTTCCATCTCCTCAGAAAAAGTTAAGCGTGCGCCTAAATGTGGGCTTCGACGTCCCGGCATGTTGATCCGTTCGTCTGTCCGGTGGTGCGCGGTGTTTCCGCTACAGCTTTGTCTATGATGGGCAGGCGCCGCCCGAAGGTTGTGTTGATCTTCGCCATGAAGACCCAGACCTCGTGGCCCCCTTAGGCAGCCTGGCTCTTTTTTTGAACGGAAAGGGGCTAATTGCAGCGGCGAACGGCCAATACGGTCAAATCGTCAAAGCCGGGCCCGCCCTTGGTGAAGGCACGCACATCGTCAAGGCAAGCCGAGATCAATTCGGCCGGTTGACGCGTAGCTTGCTTGCGCACCAGGGAGATGACGCGATCCACACCGTACTCATCGCTCTCATTGCTGGCCTCGGAGAGGCCGTCAGTGTAAAGGAAAAGCGTGTCGCCGGGTTCGAGCTGTACGCGCTTGGCGCAAAACTCAGTATCCCGGAACATCCCCAGCGGCATACCGGTCGACTCGATTCGGTACACGTCGTCGCGCCCGGCAACGATCGCCGGGCAATGGCCTGCATTGTGAATTTCCACTTCTCCGGTCGACTTGGCCAGCCCGCACACCAGCGTCGCGTACTGCCCCGCCAGCACGCTTTCGCAGAAAAAGCGGTTGACGTGCGTGACGATCTCTCCTAGCGGTAAAGCCATCTGGCTGAGGCTGCGGAATAAGGCATGCAGTTGTGCCATCAACATTGAGGCGGCCACGCCCTTGCCGGAAACGTCGCCCAATAGGAAAAGGAGTTGTCCATCCGACGGGATCAAGTCGCAATAGTCGCCGCTGACCGCTCCAAGGGGCGCGAAGTGGTAGCTTGTCTCCCAGCCACCCACACACAGGCCCTTTTGCGGCAGCAGGTTGCGCTGCATCTGTGAAGCAAGGTCGAGATCGCGCTGCAGCGCGGCCCGTTCCTTCCGGGTCAGGTGATCAAGGCAGTATTGCACCAGCGGGTCAGCGAGCAAGCGATCTCGTTCGATCGAGTCGTGGCACTCAATGCACAAACCGTATGTGCCGCCGGCCATGCGGTCCAGAGCGGAATCGACTTCGCGCAGCAAACCGGTCAGGTCAGAATTCTGCGGTGTGAAGACAAGCGCCTCCTCCAGCCGACGCTTCCGCTCCTCCAGTTGTCCATGCAGAAAACCGAACTCGACCGCTGCCATCAGATTCCCCCGGTTTGACCCTTTTCTATTTGAGACTGCCGTGCCCGTTTTCGATGCGGGATTCTTCGCTGCCCTCCACAGTGGGAGCCGCGCATCCGGTTGTAAATCAAGTCGATGGTGATTTATGGCCAGGCCATTCGTCAATGCGCGACCGGTTCAGGGCCCATCTTTATCCGCACTCGCCATCGCCATCCGTCGCTCCTTCACCACCGTGGTCACGCCCATCCACTTGCGGAGCAGCCGCTGTGCGGGCTTCTCGATGAGATGCAGCGCCAGCAATGCCATGGCAATCAGGAGCACGTAACTGATCCAGGGATCGAAGCGGATCAGGCCTGTCCGCTCCAGCACATGCGAATCATGGATTAGATTCCACAAATTGAAGTGCAAAAGATAAAGACAATAGCTTGCTTCACCCACAAACACGAGCGGCCGCCAGCCCATACCCCACGCCAGCCAGTTCTCTCCCGCTAGTCCGAGGATGATGCACCCGAAAAGCGGCATCAACAGGCCGTCGTGAACGATAGCGTAAGGAATCTGCCCGCCAAGCCAAAGGATGAAGAACGTTCCGGCAAATCCCCCCACGCCCAGCATCAACCGGAGCCGCCCGGCACGCGGCACAAGTTCATCCAGATTCGCCAGCATCACCCCGAAGACGAAGCTGGCAAGATGCGGCCACGGCGTGTACTTCAGCACCTGGAGCCACGGCCCATAGCTCCACCGGTCCGGGTGCGCAATGCCATCGGGATTGAAGACAATGTACAGCGTGCCAGGAATCAGGCCAATTCCCCAGACGACTGCCATCTTCGCCAGTTGCGGACCCACCCGCTCCGGCCGCTTCGCTTTGGCGAGCCACGGGAAAGCCATGTAGTAAGCAGCCTCGGCAGACATGGTCCACGCCGGCGTATTCAAAAACGTCGCAATCTCCGGAATCCAGCCTTGCAGCAACAGCGGCGACAGCACCATCCCTGTCCAGAACATGGCGTGTGTATGCGCGACGTGCTCCACCGGCACCATCCGCCAACTCAACAGCAAACTTAAAAAATAGATGGGATAGAGCCGCGTGAACCGCGCTTCCCAGAATCGGCCCTTGTTCAGTTCTCCATTGCGTGCACGGCCCGCGTAGTTGTACGCCAGTACAAACCCCGACAAGAGAATGAAAAAACTCACGGACGCGTAGCCGGCATTGACGACCGGGGCGAACCAGCCAAAACATTTTGGGTTCGAGAAATGGAAGAAGACGATGTTGATAGCCGCGAATGTGCGCAGCCCCGTCAATCCATTCAGTCGTGCTGGCTTGCGCATTTCCACTGGTAATTAGACGCCATCTCAGGCTTCGAGCTTCCGGAATCCAGACATGACCCTCAAACTTCCAACCTGTACAACCCTAGCTGAAAGCTGAATGCCGCTGCTACGCCCTCACCAGCGAGCCAACCTTCTCGCCCATCACCACCCGACGGATATTCCCGGGGTGATTCATGTTGAAGATGATCATGGGAAGGTTGTTGTCTTTGCAAAGGCTGACCGCCGTCAGATCCATGACCTTCAGCCCCTGGCGCAGTATCTCCATATAGGTAATCTCGTCATACTTCACTGCGTCCTTATCGAGTACCGGATCGGCGTTGTAAACCCCTTCGACCTTGGTGGCCTTCAGCAGCACGTCGGCCTTGATCTCCATGGCACGCAGGCTGGCCGCCGTGTCGGACGAGAAAAATGGATTGCCAATGCCAGCGGCGAAAATGACCACGCGGCCCTTTTCAAGATGGCGCACCGCCCTGCGGCGAATATACGGCTCGGCTACCTGGTTCATGAACACTGCGCTCATCACGCGGCACTGCACGCCGCGGCGCTCGATCGCGTCCTGCATGGCGATGGCGTTGATCACGGTGGAAAGCATGCCCATGTTGTCTGCGCTCACGCGGTCCATTTCCCTGGCCTGTTTAGCCACGCCGCGAAAGATATTACCCCCGCCAACGACCACGCCGATCTCAACACCCAACGCGTGCACATCGACAATCTCGTCGGTAATCGCGGTAACTTTTTCAGAGTCCAGGCCAAAACCGCGCGGGCCTGCCAAAACTTCGCCCGAAAGCTTGAGAACAATGCGCTTGTACATGCCTCTTCGAGTATCGCATAACGGATGCTGAGGCAGCCTTGAACAGAAGTGCGCGCCAACCGGCGAGAATCGCCTGTTTTCGAAAATTCCCAGGGCAGATTTTGCGAATTCCCCGCACATTGAACCAGTCCCCGGCATCTCATCGATTTGTCACTGGCGCAGCGCAGGCAATCAGGGTATTCTCGCTGCACGGGGTTCCCATGACTTGCCGGCATCAACTCGAAAGGGCCCCTTCTTCGCGGAGCCTGCTGCTTGCCCTGGTGCTTGGGGGTTTCTGCTGTGCCGGCTTAATCAGCCCGCTCCGGTCTCAGGAAAGCAACGGTGCTCCCAGTGTTCCCGCGTTGCCTTCCTCTACTGCATCGTCCGCATCCACAATCGTGCCGCGTTTCACGCAGACGCCCATCGCACCCTTCGGTGATATTTCTCGATTCTCCAGCCTCTCCACGCCGGCCGACACATCGTTCACCGGGCAGATCTTCGACACCAACAAATCCATTCAATTTGGAGCGCCCCGGCACGGAGCCTCCAGCCAGAATCCCTTTAGCGCCGTGGGTCGAAACCAAAGCCCCACCCAACCTCCGATTGCGTTTGGCGGCCGGCGAGCCAACCCTGAGAACCGGTTTGGCGTCTCTCCCTTCGCGCTTCCGTCGTTTGGTCAGACAGCGCGCCCGAACACGACGCTTGCGCCCGGCGCCTACGCCAACGGCCTGAAGTTCTCCTCGAAAGACGCGTTCAAGTTCGGCAGCATTTTCGACGACACTACGGCCCACTTTTCGTCTTCCACCATGTTCACCAATTCCAACCTAGGCAATGGCGTCATGTTCTCCGCAGGCACGGAGTTCGGCAGCCACCGGACCGTGGGCGCACCCGTAGCCGGTGCCGGTCCCGCCGCGAAACAGGGCGGCGCATCCGTCGCATTCAAGCTGTCGTTCTAGGGCTTCGCAGGAGACCGCCTGCAACAAGTGTCCCCCCAATAAGAAAGGCCCGGAGCCAAAGCCCCGAGCCAGTCCCATTCCCAGTTCTGCAGGTCCCAGTCCCTGAGTCCCCGCTTTAAGCTACTCGCCCGCTTCCACGGCCTTGGTCTGCGCCACGGTCCAGTCGGACGCGCCCACTTTGAAGCGCGCGAAGCGGCGCACCGTGATGTTTTCGCCCAGCTTGCCCACCTTCTGCGCAATCAGTTCCTTGATGCTGACGGCCTGATCCTTGATGAAAGGCTGCTCAAGCAGGCAAACTTCCTCGTAGAACTTGGCCATCTTGCCATCCACAATGCGCTCGATCACAGGTGCAGGCTTGCCCGTAGCCGCGGCCTGTGCGCGAAAGATATCTTTCTCGCGTTCCAGATCTTCGGTGGTCACGTCTTCCGGCTTCACATAGCGGGGATCGCTGGCTGCAATGTGCATCGCAATGTCCTTCAGCAAATCCTGAAAGTCCTCGGTCCGCGCCACAAAGTCGCTCTCGCAATTCACTTCGAGCAGCACACCGATCTTGCCGCCGGCATGGATATAGTGCGACACGGCGCCCTCGTTTGTGCTGCGAGCCGCCTTCTTCTGCGCGGAAGCCATGCCGCGCTTGCGCAGCACTACAAACGCGTCTTCCATGTGCCCCTTCGTCTCCTGCAAGGCTTTCAAGCAGTCGCCCATGGGCGCTCCGGACTTCTCGCGGAGCTCCTTCACCAACTTCGCATCAATCTTCTCGCTCACTGTGCTCATCTCTCTCCCCAGTTGTCAGTTGTCAGTGATCAGTTGTCAGTTTCTACGGCTTCAGCGCTGGCGCTCGATCTCTGACGGACTGTCTCTCGCCAAAAGAAAAGCGTGGCTGTCGAATTGGGCGGCCACGCTGTCCTTCGTTCGCGCACTTGCGTGCGGCTTTGAAGCTCAGCCTTCGGCGACTTCCGCTTCGTCCAGCGCGGCAACCGCCGCCGGCGCCTTGCGAATGCCACCACCCAACGCAGCCTCCAGGTCGACCTCTTCCACCGGCGCTGCTTCCGCGGCGTCCGCTCCAACGGCAACCGGCTCAGGCAGCTCTTCGGTAAAAGCCTTGTCGCCCACCAGGTTCACTCCCTCGGCAGCCGAATCGGCAATCTTCGAGGTGAACAGGCGAATGGCGCGCAGCGCGTCGTCGTTGCCCGGGATCACGTAATCCACCACCGTCGGATCGCAGTTGGTATCGACAACGGCCACCACCGGGATGCCCAGCTTGCGGGCTTCCTTCACGGCGATCGCTTCGTTGTTCGAGTCCACGATGAACAGCGCATCGGGCAGCCGCTTCATGTTCTTGATGCCGGCAAGGTTGGCCTGCAGGTGCTTGCGCTCCCGCTCCAGCTTGATTACTTCTTTCTTCGTCAGCAGCTCGTACCGCCCATCGGTGGCCATCTCGTCCAGTTCCTGAAGGCGCTTCACACTCTTCTGCACGGTCACCCAGTTGGTCAGCAGCCCGCCCAGCCAACGCTGGTTGATGTAGGGCATCGTGGCCCGCGTCGCCTCTTCGGCAATCGCGTCCTGCGCCTGGCGCTTGGTGCCCACAAACAGCACGGTCTTTCCGCTCGCGCACAGTTCGGTGACAAACTTCGACGCGTCCTTGAAAAGCTTCAGCGTCTTCTGCAGGTCGATGATGTAAATGCCGTTGCGCTCGCCAAAGATGTACTCCTTCATCTTGGGATTCCAGCGCTTCGTCTGATGCCCGAAGTGAACACCCGCTTCGAGAAGCTCTTTCATTGTGATCGTGGCCAATGGGCCTCCTTATTGGATTGCATCCGGACTAGCCTTCGCCTGGCCCGGATTGAGTCCCGCCGAAGCGGGAGATTGAAAACCAGGGGTCAGGTGTCAGGCTTCAGGGATCAGAAAGGCAACAATGCCAAAACTGATCCCTGACGCCTGAAACCTGATCCCTGCAAGCGCGTTAGCGCTTGCTGAACTGGAACCGCTTGCGGGCGCCCTTCTGACCGTACTTCTTGCGCTCTTTCTGGCGCGCGTCGCGGGTCATCAGGCCTTCCGCCTTCAAAATCTTGCGCAGTTCGGGGTTGAACTGAATCAATGCGCGGGCCACGCCGAGCTTCACGGCATCGGCCTGCGACGCAACGCCGCCGCTCTTCACGGTGGTCACCACGTCGAAGCTCGAGCTCAGCTCCGCAACGACCAGGGTCCTCTTGGCCGATACGCGCTGCTGCTCGGTTACAAAGTACACTTCGAACGCCTTGCCGTTAACTTTCCATTCGCCCGTGCCGGGACGCAGAAAAACACGCGCAATCGCCGACTTGCGCCGCCCCGTCCCGTAATACTGAACCAGATCTGCCATTCTTTGCTCTCTCCGCCGGCCCTTCGCCAGCCAATCTCAACCCGCGGTCTAGTCCCTAAGTTGCTAGTCCCTGCAGTTACTTGATCTCCATCGCCACCGGCGTCTGCGCCTGGTGAGGATGCTTGTCGCCGCGATAAACCTTCAGCTTGGTGCCCATCTGGCGGCCCATCTTGCTCTTCGGCAGCATGCCCTTGATGGCCTGCTCCAGAATCGCTTCCGGCTTGCGGTGCAATAGCCGCGTAAACTCTTCTTCGCGCAGCCCGCCCGGGAAACCCGTGTAGCGGCGATAGAGCTTCTGCTGGCTCTTCAAGCCCGTTAAACGGACCTTCTCCGCGTTGATGACGATCACATGATCGCCCACGTCGATGTACGGCACGTACTGGGGATTCAGCTTGCCGCTCAGCAAATCCGCGGCTTTGGTCGCCAGGCGCCCCAGCGTTTGACCGCTGGCATCAATCAAATGCCACTTGCGTGGAATATTCTTACCGCTCGGAACAAAGGTACCCATCTCTCTCCTGCCCTCGATCAAATCTTTGACGGCTCTGAAAAGTCCGCCTGCCAAAACCCGGCACAAAACACTCTGGCCCGCGCTCAACGCGCATGGGCCCGATTTCTACCCACTTCCAAACAATCCTGTTCGGGTGAGAAACTGCGGGAGCTGCCCTCTTCGGGCTTGGGCTCGGCCGAATCTGCGGCTCTTGCCCGCATCTTCAACAGCCTTGGCCTGTTCCAGCCGATCCCAATCGGGGTATCAACCAGCTGGTCTCGATCGGTTCAGATTCCCTTCCAAAAATTCCCGGGAACCATCCACGCAGACCTCAGGCGCAACACCGCGCAAGGTCTCCAGAATACCCGAATCTGGGTTCAGAGTCAACGAAAACTCTTTCAATTCAGGGCAGCAGCGGTCCAGAACCGCGTGTAAGCTAAATCCATTAGGGCGTGTGCGATGCGAGCAGCGAGCGTTACCTATTTCGACGCTGGTGGAAAATGCACTGTCGCGCTCGAAAAGAGCTCGACCTCAATCGGCCGCCTGGCAGGCCAGGATATCGTGCTGAACGACCCGGCGGTCTCGCGGCGCCACGCGGCAATTGCGCGTGAAGGCGACGCCTACATGATCGTCGACCAGAAAAGCACCCATGGCACCTATCTGAACGGTGTGCGGGTCGATAAGGTGATGCTCACGCCTGGCGATGTCATTCAGCTCGGCTCGCTCAAAGGGGTTCGCCTTCAATTTCATACAGATCCGGCCGATGACACCGAGGGTCGATTGTTCGCGGGCAGCAGCACAAGTCTGCTCACGTCGTTCAAAAAGCTTGCGCAGGAGACCGGCGAAGCCAAACCCGCGCAGCGCGGGATCGAACAACTGACCTGGCTGCTCGAGGCGGCGCGGCAGTTGAACGAGAGCGGCGAGATCGACGAGATTCTCACCGCGCTCCTCGGACTGACTCTTCAGCTTACCCACCTGGAGCGCGGATTCGTCTTCTTCCGCGAGAACGGCGAAATGCGTTTCGTGCAGGGACTGCGTGCGGATGGCACGCGAGTCGACGAGGACGCGACCATTTCGCACACGGCCATCCGCAAGGCGATCGAGAACCGATCGAAGTTTACGGTGAGCGACACGCTCGCCGACCAGTCAGCTTCCGAGTGGTCGAGCGTCATGGTCAGCAAGATTCGCAGCATCTGCTGCATTCCGCTGCGGCAAAGGGTATCGGCGCAATCGCCCAGCGAACTGCTGGGGCTGCTATATCTGGATAGCCAGTTGCAGCCGGAATTTCTGAGCGATGTCGACCACCAGCTCCTGGACACAATCGCGATTGAGGCCGCGGCCCTGCTGCACAACGTTGTTCTGGCTGAGGCGGAGTTCAAGGCCCGCCAGGCGCGCGAAGAACTGGCCATCGCCGCCAAAATTCATTCCGGCCTGATGGCGGTTTCGATTCCGGC
>Ga0182030_10006800_pt1 | contig 24025 bp, 20 predicted proteins | sample 812S3MmetaG_FD_121299 | JGI IMG/M metagenome (GOLD analysis project Ga0182030, IMG submission 121299) | Permafrost microbial communities from Stordalen Mire, Sweden - 812S3M metaG (Illumina Assembly) | ecosystem: Environmental > Terrestrial > Soil > Wetlands > Permafrost | place: Sweden...
CACCTTTTCGGTGACCGCGACCGCCCCGAACGGGCTTGCCGCCACCGCCGCGGTGGACTTGACCGTCCAGGCCTCCCCCGGAATCGTGGCCTCCCTCGCGTGGCAGAACTCCGCGCTGCTCCTGAGTTGGCTCGGGGGCGCGCCGCCCTATCAGATTCAGTATTCGCCCGACCTGAGCCCCACGAACTGGCAGACCGTGGCGGCCGGGTTGGCCACCAACACCCAGCCCTTCGCCCCCACCAACCCGGCGGGCTACTACCGCGTGGTGGGGCAGTGAGCGCGTGTTCTGGCGCAGTTGTCGCGTTGGCGGGGTGGCGCCGACCCTCCCTTTTTTGCCCGGCCAGGGAAGGACGCTTCCCGGGCCTGGCCGCCACGGATCACCTTGTGCCGGGCTGACCCGCACGCTTGACATGCCGAGGAAAAATGAATTTCATCCCGTTCATGGCAGTCTGAAAATCAAGAAGCAAATTGACATCCGATCCGCGAAGAATATGAAGACAATAAATGTTGGTCAGGTCAGCAAGTGGGCTGGAGCAGCGACTCTGGGGCTGTTGCTCCTCGCCGCCTCCGCCGAGGCCGCCTCGAAGAAGGTCCTGGTCGTGACCACCACCACCGGTTTCCGCCACAGTTCGATCGCCACCGCGGAGCGCATCATCGCCCAGTTGGGAACCGAGAGCGGCGCTTTCTCGGTTGATTACGCCCGGGTCGATCCCAACGCTCCCGAGTTCAAGGGGTCGGACGGAAAGACGGACAACGGCAAGGTGAATGAGGCGATCAAGAAGGTTCTTGCGGAGAAGATGAGCCCCGAGGCGCTGAAGGGCTATGACGCCGTGATCTTCGCCAACACCACCGGGGACCTGCCGCTCCCGGATCGGGACGGGTTCATCGCCTGGGTGAAGTCGGGCAAGGGGTTCGTCGGCATGCACGCCGCGGGCGACACGTTCCACGGCTACCGGCCCTACCTCGACATGCTGGGGGCGGAGTTCAAGACCCACGGGGCGCAAGTCAAGGTGGACGCCATCAACCAGGACAAGGATTGTCCCATCTGCAAGAGCCTCCCCGGCACTTGGGCGGTCTTTGACGAGATTTATCAGTTTTGGTCGCCTGCCGACGGCGACAACGCCCGCGGGCACAAGATCTTCGAGCGCGCCACGGTCCACGGCTTGCTCACCCTCGACAAACATCCCAACAACGGCACTCCCGGCGACTATCCCGTCTCTTGGTGCAAGGAGTTCGGTCAGGGCCGCGTGTTCTACACCTCCTTCGGACACCGGGAGGACGTTTGGGATCCCGCCTGGAAGGATCGCCGCAATTCCCCCGAGATTGCCAAGGCCTACCAGCAGTTCATCCTGGACGGCATCAAGTGGGTGATCCGCGCCGATTGAAGCGCCACAGCAGGACCTGCCGGGGGCCGCGCCAACCGGGCGGCCCCGGCAATCGTGATTTTTCCTGAGTGTTTTTATGAGCGAGAACGAAGTCAAACCCCTTGATTACAACCGCCGTGATTTCCTGAAGGGGGGCTCGGTGGCCACCCTGATGGGCCTGATGGGAGGCGTGCCCCTGTTCGCGAAACCGGGCGCCGAGCCGGTCGGCGAGTCCAAGCCCGACACCGCCAAGTACAAGGTTGCGATCATCGGGTTGGGCCGGTGGGGGCGCGAGATCCTCAACACGCTGACCCTGGCCCCGGGCGCCAAGCCTGGTTACCAAGTGGAGGTGGCCGGGATCTGCGATAATTATCCATCCGCCCTCCGGCGTGCGGGCGAACTGGTTCCCGGCGCGATCAAGACCGAGGATTACACGACGCTGCTGGCCAACAAGGACATCCCGGCGGTGATCATCGCCACCCCCACCCACAAGCACGCGGCGATCGTGATCGCCGCGCTGAAGGCCGGCAAGCATGTCTATTGCGAGGCGCCCCTGGCGAACACCATCGAGGAGGCGAGGGCGATCGCCCTGGCCGCCAAGGATGCCCCGAAACAGATCTTCCAGGCCGGCTTGCAGGATCGTTCCGATCCCGAGCGCCTGTTCCTGCTCCCGTTCATCCGGGAGGGCAACCTGGGCAAGAACCTTTTCACCCGCGGGCAGTACCACAAGAAGTACTCCTGGCGGCAGCAGTCTCCCAATGCGCAGCGCGAGAAGGATCTCAACTGGTGCCTGGACAAGACCACCTCGCTCGGCCTGCTGGGTGAGACTGGCATCCACCCGCTGGATCAGGCCACATGGTTCTACAACCAAAAACCCGCCGCCATCACCGCCTTTGGATCCGTTATGGCCTACGCCGAGGACGGGCGCGACGTGGCGGACACCGTGCAGGCCGTCTGCGAGTTTCGCGGCGGCGCGCGGGCGATGTACGATGCGACCCTCGGCAACTCGTTCGAGGCCAATTATGAGGTTTTCTACGGCACCAATGGGGCCATCCTCATCCGCGACAGCAAGGCGTGGATGTTCAAGGAGACCGACTCCCCGTTGTTCGGCTGGGAGGTTTACGCCCGGAAGACCCAGTTCTACACTGAATTCCAGACCACCGGCATTTCCCTGATGGCCGGTGCCAGCAAGGGGGCAGTTACGCCCGCGAAGGAGGGGGATGCCAAGCCGGCGTTGAGCGGCGCGCTGTTCTCCGCGCTCGGCAGCTTCGTGCGGAACTGCAATGACTACACGAACGCCATCACCGACTACACGGACAACTTCGGCGACGACGCCGAGGGGCTCGTGAAGCATCTGGCGGAAAAAGTGCACCGCCGCGCCGCCGCCGGCTACCTCGAGGGCTACCAGGCCACGGTGACCGTGGTCAAGGCCAACGAGGCGCTGCTGACCGGCAAACGAGTGGAGATCCCCCGCGAGCTTTATGAATTAAAATAAGTTTTCCAGCGTCAAATGTGACGCTTGAAGCGCAAGTGTAATCCAACCTCAATGATTAAGATGAAGATGCGAACACTGATCACCGCCCCTGCGGTCGTGTTGCTGGCGATGGCCCTGTCCTCGTCGGCGGCCGACAAGACCCGGTTCAACGCCAAGCCCGGCAAAGACATGAAGGTGCGGCTCGAGGGAACGTCCACCGTTCACGACTGGCAGGTCGAAGGGCCGATCATCGCGGGGAACCTCACCGTCGGCGAGGGCTTCCCCACCGAACCCGGCATGGCGGCCAAGCCTGGGAAGCTCGACGCCGCAGTGGACATCCGCATCCCGGTCAACTCCCTGAAGAGCATCGAGAAGGACGGGAGGCCCTATAGTGACCGGATGGACGAGGTGATGCAGGAGAAACTCAAATCGCCCCCCAACCGCAACATCACCTTCCATCTGACCGGCTTGGAGCTCAAGGAGACCGCCAAGACCAAGGATGACCCCTACCTCTGCGAGGCCAAGGGCGAGCTGGCGGTGGCGGGCACCACCAACAAAATCACGTTCCCCGTCAGCATCCTGCCCTTGGCCGGCAAGCGGATCAAAGTGAGCGGGAAGACCTCGATCAGCATGAAGGATTACAAGGTCGAGGCCCCGGTCCTGGTGGGGATTCTGAGCACCGGTGACAAGGTCACCCTCTCCTTCGAATGGCCGGTGATGCAGGCCGCTGCCCCCAAAGCGGTGGAGGCCGCCGCCCCCAAGTAACCGTTGGACCATAACCAGCCGCCGCTCTGACCGCGCCGGTCCGGGAACTTCCCCGGGGCGGCGCTTTCGTTTCCCTACGTCGCGGCGGAGCAGAGGTCGACAGCAAAAAGCCGCGGCGTGAGCCGCGGCGGGAAAACATGCCGTCGGTAGCAACGGCGGACCTGGTTGGACTAGGCGCCGTTGTCCCCGATTGCCTCAACCGGACACCCTTCCTTGGCGTCCTTGCAGCGTTGGGCTTCCTCCGGGGTCTCGGGTTGCTTGTACACGAACGAATAGCCGCCCTCTTCGTTCCGTTTGAAGTTGTCGGGCGCGGTTTCGCGGCAGAGGTCGCAGTCGATGCACTGATTGTCGACGTAATATCCGCCCGGTGTGTTGTCAGAGTATTTGTTTGCTACGTCAGCCATAAAAGTCAAGTCTCTCTTCAAGTTCACCTGAGTATCCCCGCGGCGGCGGGTGGTAGCAAGCCGATTCGAGAAAAAAGTTGGCGGGCGGGTGCCCCGCCCACCCTGGGACTCGGGCTCGCCGCCGAGTTCCCTTTCGGCTGGCGCGCGGTGTTTCGCTTGCGGATAGTGGACCGGTGTTGAAGTGGGCCAAGTTTTTCGTAGCGCTGGTGCTGCTGCCGGTTTGCGTGGGGGCGGGTTCCGCCTTCTGGCGGGTGCTGCGCGCGACGGGCAGCGCGGACACCGTTTGGGTCGCGTTGCTCGCCGGGGCGGCCTGCTGGCTGGTGATCTACCTCATGCTCCCCAAGCCGATGTGGCTCTACGTATTCGGCCACGAGCTGACGCACGCCATCCACACCTGGATGTTCGGCGGCCGGGTCAAGAAATTCAAGGCCACCTCCAAGGGCGGTCACGTGGTCATCACCAAGACGAATTTCATCATCAGTCTCGCGCCCTATTTCTTCCCCCTGTACGCCGTTCTGGTGATGGCGGTCTTCACGGCCGGCCAGTTGATCTTCCATTGGGGCCGGCACCTGGTCTGGTTCCACCTCCTGCTCGGTGCCGCCTACGCCTTCCATGTCACTCTCACGGCGCACGTCCTGCAGCACGAGCAGTCGGATGTGACCCAAAACGGGTTGCTGTTCTCGGCGGTGGTCATCTTCCTCGGCAATTTGGCCGTGCTGCTGGTCGGCTTGCCCGTGGTGACGGCGCGCGTGGGGGTGCTCACGGCCCTGAGTTGGTGGCTGCAGGGGACGGAGTCGGTGCTTCGCTGGCTCGGCCGCGTTATTTGAACCGGCGCGTATCCGTGCCGCCCCGCTCAGGCCAGCGCCTCTTGCCAGCGGCGGACCTGTTTGCGGACCTCGGCGGTGCCGGGCGAACCGGTCAGGTGGCGGCGTTCCATCGCCGCCGCGAGATCGAACATGCCGGCGACCCCCGCCTCAAACGCCGGTTCCACCGATTGCATCTGCTCCAGGCTGAGCTCGTCCAGGGGTCGCCCACACTTTTCGGCCAGCGCCACCAACGCACCCACGGCGTGGTGGGCGTGGCGGAAGGGGAGCCCCCGCCGCACCAGATAGTCCGCCAGGTCGGTCGCCAGCAGCGCCGGATCCGCCGCCGCCGCGCCGCACGCGGCCCGGTTGGCCGAGGTGTGGTCCAGCATCGCCGCCATGATGCGCACGGTCGCCCGGACGGTGTCCACCGTGTCGAACAGCCGTTCCTTGTCCTCTTGGAGGTCGCGATTGTAGGTCAGCGGCAGGCCTTTGAGCAGGGTGAGCAGCGCGACGAGGTTCCCCACCACGCGGGCGCTCTTTCCCCGCGTGAGCTCGGCGAGATCCGGGTTCTTCTTCTGCGGCATCAGCGAGGAACCCGTGGTGTAGGCGTCGGCAATCCGAATGAAGTTGAACTCGGCGCTTGCCCACAGCACCAGATCCTCCGCCAACCGCGAGAGATGCACCGCCAGCAGCGCCGCGTGCGAGCAGAACTCGATGGCAAAGTCCCGATCCCCCACCGCGTCCATCGAGTTCTGGCTCACCCGGGCCCGGCCGCGGTGGTCCTTGAACCCGAGCAGAAGCGCGACGCATTCCCGGTCCAGCGGCAGGGTGGAGCCGGCGATTGCACCGCTCCCCAGCGGGCAGACGTTCAGCCTTCCGAGCCCGTCGACGAATCGGTGCTGATCCCGTTCCAGCATTTCAACATAGGCGAGGAGATGGTGCGCGAGATAGACCGGCTGCGCGCGTTGGAGGTGGGTGTACCCCGGCAGAATCACCCCGATTTCCCGGTTGGCAAACCCGACCAGCGACCGTTGCAGTGCCCGGATCTCCGACTGGAGTTCCGCAGTCTCGTCCCGCAGCCAGAGCCGCATGTCCAGGGCGACCTGATCATTCCGTGATCGTCCGGTGTGCAGTTTGGCTCCGGCCGGCGCCCGGCGGGTCAGCTCCGACTCGATGTTCATGTGGACATCCTCGAGGTCCGTGCGCCATTGGAAGGTGCCGGCCTCGATCTCCGCGCTGATCGCCTCCAACCCCCCGGTGATGGACGCCAGTTCGGCGCGGCTCAAAAGGCCCACCCGGTGCAGCATGGTCGCATGGGCGATCGAGCCGCGGATGTCCTGCCGCCACAACCGCCAGTCGAAGCTGATGGACTCGGAGAACCGGGCCACGTCGGCGGCTGGGCCGTCAGCAAACCGGCCGCTCCTCGACACGGGAGATGTCTTTTTCATCGTAGTTCGCGGCCGGGAATGTGGGGCCGAATCCCGGCCTTGTCACGGAAAAGTCACTCGCGTTTTTGCGCGCCATCGGCCCGCCGCCGGGTTATGTTATCGGCCCATGAAGGAAGCGATCCTCCGTCCGTTCCGCCTCTGCCGCGCCCTGTGGCTAGTGCTCCTGCTGACGGTGGCGGCGGGCTGGGCGTCCGCCGCCGAGGCTCCCGCGCCCGCCGGCCCCACCCTGCGCCTGCATGAGCCCGGGGGGGGCTTGGGCGAGAATCTCGTGGCTGATTTCATGTATTTCGTGCCGCTTATCTCCAAGGAAAAGGTCATGGCGGGCGAGGAGGCTGGCGCGGCCCACCGCGTGCGCCTGCTCAGCATCAAGCGGCACGTCAAAGCCGAGTCCTTTTCCGTGCGGGCGGAGTTCGAGATCATCGGTTCTGGCCGCCAGGAGTACAGTTTGGATTGCACCAACCAGGTCCGCCGTCACGAGGCGCGCCTCAAACGCGGGGGCAAGATCGATCGGGTGCTCTCCGCCATCAACATCGATGGGGCGGGGAAGGGGACCATCGAGGTGTCCGGCTCGGTTTCGAACGGCGTGCTCATCGTCAACGAGGTTAGCCTCGGGTTCCACGAGCACGGCGCCAGCCCCGTCTCCATCTTCCTCCACGGGCTTGAGTACAAGGATGGCGAATTCAAGACCTTCAACGAAGTGGTCGCCCGGGTCAACACCCTCCGTTTCCGCCGCATGGAGGGCGATCCGAAGATGGAGGTGACGGTCGCATCCGTGAAGGCCCGGGACGCCAAGGCAAGCCTGTGGCAGAGCTTCAAGGGGGGGATCAAGGGCTTCGCCGTCAACCTCTTCATCCCTCCCCTCGGCATCAACCCGCAGGGCCATGACGCCATGCTCGCCTTCGGCGAGGCGTTCGCGTCCCAGGCCGCGGGTTTCACCTTCCCGTTCGCCACCAACATGGTCCGCAAGGACCTGGTCGCGGCCAAGCCCTGAACTTGTTTCCGCCGGCCGTTCGGGCTACCTTCCGGGTGTGATTTACGACGCTTCGTTGGACGGGTTGTTGCAGCGGGTATGGGATGGCGCCCGCATCGACCGCGCCGAGGCCCTGCGGATTTACCTCCTGCCGCTGGAGGAACTGGGGGCCCTGGCGGATCGCCGCCGCCGCCTGGCCAAGGCCTCCGCCTTTGGTGGGCGCGGCAACGACATCGTCACCTACATCATTGACCGCAACATCAACTACACGAACGTCTGCAACGTGTATTGCAAGTTCTGCGCCTTTTACCGCACGGAAAAGGATCAGGACTCGTACGTCATCACCCTGCCGGAAATCGATCAGAAGATCGAAGAGACGATCGCCCTCGGAGGCACCCAGATCCTTCTCCAGGGCGGACACCACCCGAAGCTCTCCAAGCAGTGGTACCTTGATTTGCTTGCCCACCTCCACGGACGATTTCCGCAGGTCAACATCCACGGGTTCAGCCCCAGCGAGTTTGTTCACTTCCGCGAGGTCTTCCAGGAGCCGCTGGAGAAAATCATCGCCGACTTTGCCGCCGCGGGCCTGGGCTCCATCCCGGGCGGGGGAGGGGAGATCCTCGTGGACCGGGTCCGCGAGCGGATTTCACCCCTCAAGGCGCGCTCTGACGATTGGCTGGAGGTGATGGAGATCGCCCACCGGCTCGGGTTGAATTCCTCCGCCACGATGATGTTCGGACATGTGGAGACGGTGGAGGATCGCATCGAACACTTGGACCGCCTCCGCGTTCAGCAGGATCGCAGCCGGGGCTTCACCGCCTTCATCGGCTGGACTTTCCAGGCGGAGCACACCAAGTTGCGCGCCCCGACCGTCGGAGCCCATGAGTACCTGCGCACCCAGGCTCTCGCCCGGATCTACCTCGACAACTTCACCAACGTGCAAAGCTCCTGGGTCACCCAAGGGCTTGGTCTGGGGCAGGTGGCCTTGAAGTACGGCGCCAACGATCTGGGGAGCATCATGATCGAGGAGAACGTCGTCTCCCAGGCCGGCACCACCTTCCGGATGACCGTGAAAGACATGCGGCGGCTCATCTCCGATCTTGGGTACGAGCCCCGCCAGCGCGACAACTGGTACCGTCTCTGCGACACCGGCGGAGAGTCGGCCGCAGGCGGGTCCCCGGCCCAGCCAAGCGGAGCCTGAGGAAGCGCCCCGGGGTTCCTTACTTCGCGGGTGGCGGCCCGTCCGGGATCACCCGGGCCTCGGTGGAAAGCTTGTACGGGTGGCCGTCCGCCGAAACGAGTTCCGCCTCGATGAGGGCGGCCCGGTAAGCGCCATCTTTCCCTTGGACCGTCCCGGTCGCCTCGCTTGTCGCCGCGGTGCCTGCGCCGGCGGGGGGAAGGTCTGAACTCGACCAGACCGCCTGGCGGAAATCGCGAACCGGTGAGGAAGCGGTCCAGAGCCGGAACGCCTTCGCCGGGCGATCCAGTTTGGCCGAGATGCTGAGCTGTTTCGGGGTGCTGTAATCGAACTTCCAGCTCATCGTGGGCGGCGCTTGGTGGTCGGCGACCATTTGGAAAAAGGCGGCGAGCGCCGGCTTGGCCTCGACCCCGCCCGCCAGATCATGTCCGGCGTTCGGCGTCTGGAAGACCAGCTTCGGTTCGGGCAAATCAGCCCAATAGTGCCGGAGCGAATCCACGACCCAATACGGGTCGTCCGTTCCGAGCAGGAGCAGTTTGGGGACCGTGTAGCCCGTCCGGTAGCTGTAGGGATCCACCCAATGCCTCAATTCGACCATCCGGGGATCGTCCTCGTGTTCGATGATGTGGTTGTCGACATAATCCTGGATTTCCTCGCTCTGACGCCCGTACATCTTGGCTGCCCAGTCGGTCTGCACCCGCATGTTGAGCATGTCGATTACCATCGGGGCGATGGCGCAGACCCGCGGGTCGGTTGCGCCCGTCAGCCAGGTGGTCCACCCGCGCTTGGAGGCGCCGCTCACCACCCAGCGCTTGATGGCGTGGCCGGTCTCCTTGGCTTCGGAGGCTTCGGTGGCGTCCATGGCACGCACTGCGGATTTGACCATCGGGAAAAGCAACGGCCAGGTCCGGTCGCCGCTCTGCAAGTACTGGCCGAAGGAGTAGGCAATGAGGGCGTCCTCCTTCCTGCCGCCGTATAGCGGCTGGTTCGGCACCCGGTTCAGATGGGCTGCCAGCGCTCCCGCCCGGTCCGCGAGCATCTTGAGCACATCGAACTGTTTTTTCACGTCGCCGTCCCCGCCGATCAACAAGAACGCGATGTCGGGATTCCGCAATTGGGCCGGGCGGACGATCAAGACATCGTGGGTCCAATTGGTCCCCCGCCAGGCTTGGGAGACCAGGGAAAGCCGGCTGGCCTCGACGCCGTCCACCGTTCGTTTCTCCGCCAGTTTCCACGAAAACGCAGGATCGGGCCGGTGAACATAGTCCCCCAAGGCATCCACCTCCGCCGCCGATCCCCGCGGGCTGACCGCGAGGAGGCAGGCGAGCCAGGCGACCGAGGCCGCGCCAGAGCTCCGCCGGGCGGCTGGCGGTTTCGGGACGTGGGGCGGCACCATCGTGCGGAGGTTGGCGGGCTCGGCGGCGACGGGGCAGTGCAGGGGACGTGTCATGGGGTAGAAAATGCCTGCAAAACCGCCAGGGTCAAGCCGCCATCGCACGCCCCCGGACCTCGGCGTCAATTCTCTCACCTGCGGATCGCGAGGGCGCATCCCCGCTTGACCGGTATGCTGTTTTTCCCCATCATGAGCCCCAAGACAGCGAAGGTCCGCCCTTCCGTCCTCGGGGGGCGGCAGAGTCCGTTTCGGATCAGGTCACCCCTCCCCGGCTTATCAGGGTGGCGGTTGTCGGCAGATTTCATGACGAGCTTAAGCACATTGGAGCGGGATCTGGACAGCTTCGACGCCGCCACGCGTCGGGGTGCCCTCACAGCAATCATGGCTCAGGTTGACGCCGGCACCGTCACGCTGCCGGCGGCGTCCCCGTTCATCAACCTGCACGCCCACACCTTCTTCTCCTACAACGCCTACGGCTACTCCCCCTCCAAGTACGCCTGGCTGGCCCGCAAGGCAGGGTTGGGTGTGGCGGGCGTCGTCGATTTCGACGTGCTCGACGCACTCGAAGAGTTCCTCGAGGCAGGCCGGTTGGTTGGGCTGAAGACCTGCGTGAGCTTGGAGTCGCGCGTCTTTGTCCCGGAGTTCGCCACCCGCGTGATCAACTCGCCCGGCGAGCCGGGGATTTCCTACCACATGGGGGTCGGATTCTCCCGTTCCGTCGATCATCCCTTCCTGGCCGAGATGCGGGCGGCGGCCGGGCGGCGCACCCGCGAGATCCTGACCCGGGTCAACGCCCACTTGAGCCCTGTCGAACTTGACTATGACTCGCACGTCGTTCCCCTGACCCCGCGCGGCAACGCCACGGAGCGGCACCTTTGCGAGGCTTTCGAGCGCCGGGCCGTCGCCCTTTTCCCCGACGCGGTGGCGCGCGCCGCCTACTGGCGGTCGAAGCTCGGCGACGCGCCGCCCGAGGGGGCGAAACTGCAGAACCTCATCCGCGCCAAGACCATGAAGAAGGGCGGCGTCGGTTATGTCCAACCCGGCGCGGGCTCGTTCCCGTTGATGGCAGACATGAACCGCTTCATTCTTGAGGTGGGCGCCATCCCGACCCTCACCTGGCTGGACGGGACGAACGAGGGGGAGAAATCAGTCGACGAACTCTTCGCGGTCGGCCGGGCTCATGGAGCCGCGGCCCTGAACATCATTCCGGACCGCAACTACACTCCGGGAGTGCAGGATGAGAAACTGCGCAACCTTCAGGAAGTGGTGGCTGTCGCGGAGCGCCACGGTTTCCCCGTGGTGGTTGGCACCGAGATGAACAGCCCGGGCAACAAGTTCGTCGATTCGTTTGAAACCCAGGAGTTGGCCCCGCTGCTCCCGGTGTTTTTGCGCGGCGCTCATATCGTCCATGCCCACTCGGTTTTGCAGCGCCAGGCCGGGCTGGGGTATTTGAGCCAATGGGCCTCGGCTGCCTTCCCCAGCGTCGCCGACAAGAACAACTTCTTCGAGGCCTTGGGCCGGAAGCTCGACCCGCGGTATGAGGATCGGCTGGCGCAGTTGACTGGCAACCCCGCGCCCGCCCAAGTCCTGGCGTTGCTCCCATGATCCGAATCGCGCCCCCCGCCGCCCGGCCGGACGGGACGGGTCGCGCCAGCCCGTGCTTGATGCAACAGGCTTTTTTTGACACTTAAAGACGACTGTTATGAGTACATTACCCCAATCCCAACGGGCGGTTCAATTGGTGGGTCCCGACCAGTTGCAACTCAACGCCGCCAAACCCGTGCTCCCGCCGGGGCCGCACCAGGTCCTGGGCAAGGTCGAGGTCGTCGGCCTCTGCTTCTCCGACCTGAAGCTCCTGAAGCAGTTCTCGGGGCACGTCCGGAAATCCGAGGTTGCCAGTGGCGTTGACCAGGGGGCGTTGGCCCAGATGAGCAATTACGTGCCCGGTAACAAGCCGACGGTTCCGGGGCATGAGACCGTCGTCCGGCTCGTCGCGGTCGGGGAGGGCGTGACCCGCCACCGGGTGGGGGAGCGTTATCTCGTGCAGACCGACTACCGCTGGCTGCCCACCGCCAGCTCGGCCTCCGCCTTCGGCTACAATTTCGAGGGTGCCCTCCAGGAATACGTGATCCTGGACGAACGCGTGATCACCGCGCCGGACGGCGAATCGATGCTGATTCCGGTGCCCGAGGATCTCTCCGCCTCCGCCCTGGCCCTCTGCGAGCCATGGGCCTGCGTCGAGGATGCGTACGTGGAGGTTCAGCGGCAGAAGTTGAAGCTCGACGGCCGGATGCTCGTGGTGGGGGAGGTCGAGGTTGAACCTGCCCGGCTCAGCGCCTTGTTCGCCGGACACGGGAAGCCCTCCCAGATCACCTGGCGGACGGCGGCATCGCTCGCGGATCTCCCCGACGCCGCCTTCGACGACGTCGTCTATTTCGGTGCGAACGCGGCGACCGTGACCGCGCTTTTCCCCAAGGTCGCACCTCGCGGCATCCTGAACATCGTCCAGGGCGGCGCCCGGTTCGGCAAACCGGTGATGTCGCAGATCGGCCGTGTCCATTACGGCGGCATCCGCCTCGTGGGCACCACCGGCAGCGACCCGGCCGACGGGATGACTGTCATCCCCGCCACCGCGGAGATCCGCCCCAACGACAAGATCAATGTCATCGGCGCCGCTGGTCCGATGGGCACGATGCACGTCATCCGCGACCTCTGCCAGGGGGTCCCGGGAGTCGCGGTCTATGCCGGGGACCTCAGCGACGAGCGGCTCGCCATGTTGCGAAAGCTCGCCGGGCCCCTCGCGGAATCGAACCATGTCACTCTGCACACCTACAATCCCTCCCGTGACAAGCTCACAGAGGCGTGCGACTACACGGTGCTCATGGCGCCGGTGCCCGCGCTGGTGGCGCAGGCAGTGCCCGCCTCGGCGCCCGGGGGCATCGTGAACATTTTCGCCGGCATTCCGGCCACGGTCAGCGGGGAAATCGACCTCGACACCTACCTCGAAAAGCGCCTGTACTTCATCGGCACGAGCGGGTCCACGCTGGCCGACATGAAGCTCGTCCTGCGCAAGGTCGTGAGCCGCCAGCTCGACACCAACCTCTCCGTGGCGGCCGTGTCCGGCCTCGACGGGGCCATTGAGGGAATCCGGGCTGTGGAAAAGAACCTGGTCCCCGGCAAGATCCTCGTCTATCCCTCCTGCCGCGGCCTGGCGCTCACGCCCTTGCCCCAGTTGGCCGGCAAGCTGCCGCTGGTCGATGGGCTGTGGAACAAGCAGGCGGAGGAGACCCTCGTCCAGACCATCCACTGATGAACTCCGATTTGTCATCCAAGGTCGCCATCGTCACTGGCGGGGCGCAAGGCTTGGGGCAGGCCATCTCGCGTCGTCTGGCGCGGGAGGGCTTCCATGTCTTCATCGCCGACGTCAACCAGGAGGGCGTTGAGACCACCGCCCGTGAACTTGCGGCCGAGACCGGCGCCCGGGTGGTCGGCTTGAAGGTTGATGTCACCAGCGAGACCGAGGTCCAGTCCTTGTTCGATCGTGCAGTGGCCGATTTTGGCCGGGTGGATGTGGTCGTGGCCAACGCTGCCATCCTGATCGCCGAGCCGATCACGGACGCCGACGCCGGGAAGTGGCGCACGGTGATGAACGTCAACCTCTTCGGCTACTTCCTCGTCACCAAGTACGCCTGCCGCGTGATGAAGGCGCAGCGGTCCGGCTCGATCATCAACATCAACTCAAAGTCCGGCAAGAAGGGCAGCTCGGCCAACTCCGCCTACGCTGCCAGCAAGTTCGGCGGCATCGGCCACACCCAGAGCGTGGCCTTGGAAATGGCCCCCCATAACGTCCGCTGCAATGCCATCTGCCCCGGCAACCTGTTGGATTCCCCCCTCTGGACCCACCCCGAGAAGGGCCTGTTCGTGCAATACCTCCGCGCGGGGAAAGTTCCCGGCGCCAAGAACGTGGACGACGTCCGCGCCGCCTACATGAGCCAGGTCCCGATGCGGCGCGGCTGCACCTACGACGACGTCTGCAACGCGGTGGTGTTTCTCGCGTCGGACCAGTCGACCTACATCACCGGGATCGCCTTGAGCGTCACCGGTGGCCAGGAAATGAATTAACCCTCGCGACTTCGATTCTCCCCTCCCCAATCTTATGCTACCCCCGATTGCCCAGGAACTCATCACGCTCTCCCACGAAATCGGCCGCGAAGACCGCGGCCTCGCCATGCTGGGCGAGGGCAACACCTCCGCCCGCGCCTCCGAGGACACCTTCCTCGTCAAGGCCAGCGGCACCTGCCTCGGCACCTTGAAAGAGTCCGATGTTGTCGAATGCCGGTTCTCATCGCTGCTCCCGCTGCTCGACCGGACCGCGATGGCGGACCAGGACGTGGACGCCGCGCTGCTGGCCTCACGCACCGATTCAGCGGCCAAGAAGCCCTCCGTCGAGGCCATCTTCCACGCCTACTTCCTCTCGCTGCCCGGCGTGAAGTTCGTCGGCCACTGCCACGCCACCACGGTCAACCAAATCCTCTGCTCGCCCCGCGCCCGTGATTTCGCCGAGCGCCGGATGTTCCCGGACGAAATCGTCTGCTGTGAGGTCGCTTCCGTTTACATTCCGTACACCGATCCCGGTCTGTGCCTCGGGCAGGTGATTCGCTCGCAGGTCGACCAGTTCCTCCAGCGCTACCAACGGAACCCCCGCGTGGTCCTGATGCAGAACCACGGCATCATTGCGTTGGGCGGCACACCCCAGGCGGTGTTGTCCGCGCTCTTCATGGCCGAGAAGGCCGCGAAGGTGTTCGTTGGTGCTGCCGCCCTCGGCGGGCCCGTCTTCCTGACCGACGAGAACGTCGCGCGCATCTCCGGCCGCCCGGACGAGGCCTACCGCCAGCGGCAGCTTAAGATCTGAGCGGCCCCAGGCGCCCGAGGGTCGTGGGTGGGTCCGCGGCCACGGCTTTCGTGCCCGGCCCGTCAACCCGGCCATCCGGACTCCGCCCCGGCCGCCGGACAATAATTTCCGCACGGCAGCAGGTTCAAATACCGCGCCCCGCGACGTCGCAGGCCTGGCTGCCCCGGCGTTGCCAGCCGCCGGGCAGCGGGCCTGGTCGCGGCAACTTGCGGCAACTTGTCCCTATACACCCCCAGACCGCTTTGCTACGATGGATCGCGCTATGACACTCGATGACTTTCTACTCGACGCGGAAGACAAGATGAGCAAGACGGAGCATGTGGTGGCGACTGAGTTCGCCGGCGTGCGCACGGGCAAGGCCTCGCCTGCCCTGGTAGAGAACATCATGGTGGAGGTATATGGCTCGATGATGCGCGTCCGCGAGTTGGCGGGCATCACGGCGCCCGAGGCGCGGACCTTGGCCATCCAGCCTTGGGATGCCAACTCGCTCCATCCGATCGAGAAGGCGATCCAAAAGAGCAACCTGGGTCTCTCCCCCAGCATCCAGGGCAAAATCATCCGCATTTTCTTCCCGGAGTTGAGCCAGGAACGGCGCCAGGAGTTCGTTAAAATCGTCCGCAAGATGGCCGAGGATGGTCGGGTTGCCATCCGCCACGTGCGGCGGGATGCGATGGAGCAGCTCAAGAAGCACGCCCATGACAGCGGCATCACCGAGGACGACGTCAAGCTTGCCGAGAAGGAACTCCAGAAACTGACGGATGATTACACCGCCAAGGTTGACGGACACCTTTCCCACAAGGAAAAGGAAATCATGACCGTCTGAGATCCGGTTGTGCCGGGGGGGGCCGGGGGGGGCCGGGGGGGCAGGTCACCGCCGGGCCGGTTCAGTCCGCGGGCTGTTGGTGATGGTCGGCAGCACGGGGCCATCGAACCGGACTACGGTTTCACCGGTCTTGGCCACGCCGAGCCGTTCCCGCGCGAGGCGCTCGATGGTCTTCGGGTCCCGCATGGCGTCTTCCGCGGATTTGATCTGGCGGCTCTCCAACTGGGCGCGGTCGATTTGGCCGTCCAGATCCAGCCTCTGACGGCGCAATCGTTCGTTCATGTGGATCAGCGGGAGATACCACATGACGATCAAGACCACGAAGGCGATGAAAAAGACGAACAAAGCCGCCCGCGTCAATTTGTCCCAGATCCCGGTTCCGACACTCATCGTCCCCATTAAAACACTCCGGCCGGGGGGGAGTAAACTCGATTCTGTCGTCCCCGCATCCGGGATCCCGCGGGGCGCGCCGGACGGTTCCTGCACCGTCAGCGCTGCGCGCCAACCGGCGGTCGCCGGCCCCTTCCCACCCTCCGCGAGCGTGACGGGCGGCTGACTATTTGATTGTCAGGCGGGCGGTGCGCCCGCACATTATCGGCAGGATGATTAACGCCCTCTTGCTGGTGTTTGAACCGGTGGCTACTTGGGAACGGTTGTTCCGTTCCCAACGGGGCGTGATCTTCGTTTCGGTGGTGAACCTGCTCCCGATGCTGGTTCTCAGCAGCATCGCCGAGGGCTGGGGGTTGGTTCGGTGGGGGAAGAGGCTGGGCGTGGCCGAGCACCTCAAGTTTTTCACGCCAGACGAGGCGATCCGGTTCGAGTTGCTCCAGAACTGCGCCCTGCTGTTAATCATCCTTGGTACGGCATTCCTGCTGCGCTCGATGTGCAACACCTTCCACGGGCGGCAAGGGTATACCCAAGCCTTCCGCACTCTGGTCTACGGACTCAGCCCTTTGTTCCTGCTGAGACTCCTCGACGGCCTCCCGTCGCTCTCCCCGTGGGTGCCTTGGGCGGTGGGGGTCTTGCTCTCAGTGGGGGTGCTCTACCTCGGGCTGCCGCGGATGATGGAGCCTGACCCTCCGCACGCGTTCGGCCTCTATTTGATCACGTCGCTGGTCTTGATTCTGGCCACCGGGTTGTTGAGGGGCTTGGTGGTGGGTCTCTTTCTGGGGAAGTTCTCCAAGCTGCAGACGCTCATCTCCGGCTGACCCTCGCGCGGGCAGGGCGGAGGATCCCTCGGCCCCCCCAAAAAACGCCGCGCCGGGACTACCGCTGGCAGCCCGCTGCTGGGTCCGGCCAACCGCCTGCCCGGCAGGGCCATCAGCGCCTGCGGCCGTGCCGGAGGTCCCTTTGCCACGTTTCCGTGGTCGCCTTTCCGCCACATCCCGCTTGCCATCGCATCCGGGCGGGCCATCTTGAGGCAGGCTATGAAATCTCTCCTGCTTGCCTTGGTGTGTGCTGGCGCCGCGATCGGAAAATCAGCTGTCCTCGCCGCAACCCCCCCCCTGGAACCCGATTCCCTCGAGCAGGAGGGCCGCTTTCGTGAGGCAGGTGAGCTTTTCGACCGCCGGTTGCGCGCACCCGGCCTCTCCGAGCAGGAGCGACGCGACCTGGAGTTCGAGCGGGAGCGCCTCGACCGCATTCGGCGCGACTACCCGTACACGCTGGAGACGCTCTACCCGGTCATTCATGATGCCGTGGCGGGGCTGACCCGGGCCGAATTCGACGGCTGGGTCCGGGATGGGTGGTTTGACTCGCGGGAGATCGAAGGCGTTCGCCGTTTCATGGGATCCAGCGTGTCGAACCTGTTCTTCCGGCGCGCTGAGTTGAACCCGCGCCGCACCCCGCCCCGGAGCACGGCCGCGCTGGCCCGCCAACGCTGGGAGACCTGCGTCGCGATTCAAAACGCCGCCCGCGCCGCGCACCAGCCTTACGTCCTGCCCAAGCGCTTCCGGGCGACGATGGCGGTGGATGTCCAGGCCGACTCCTCCCCACCCGCCGGCCCGATCCGGGCGTGGCTGCCGGTTCCGCGACGCTACCCATTCCAGCGCGACTTCGCACTGCTCGCCACTTCCTCGCCCGTGCGGCACCTCGCGGACGAGACCAGCCCGGCCCGGGCGCTCTATTTGGAGCAGACCCCGGTTGCGGGCAGTCGCACTCGGTTCACCGCCGAGTACCTCTACACCGCCTGGGGAGTCTCGTTCGACATCCACCCCTCCGAGGTAACGCTCGCCGATCCCCTCGATCCGACCCTGGAACCGTGGCTGCGCGAAGCCCCCCACGTCGTGTTCACCCCCGCGGTCCGCGAGCTTTCCCGGCAGATCCTGGCGGGCGAGACCAACCCCGCAGTCAAGGCGCGGAAGTGCTTCGAGTGGATCGCCGACAACATCCGTTACAGCTACGCCGTGGAGTATTCCACTATCCGGAACATCAGCGACTACTGCCTCACGCACCGCTACGGGGATTGCGGCCAGGAGGCGCTGCTCTTCATCACCTTGTGCCGCCTCAATGGCGTTCCCGCTCGCTGGCAGTCGGGCTGGAATACCTTTCCCGGTGAACACACGATCCACGATTGGGCCGAGATCTATCTCGCCCCCTACGGCTGGGTGCCTGTGGATCCCTACATGGGCGTATTCGCCATGCGCTACGCCGATGGCCTCGCACCCGAACAACGCCGGCTCATCCGCGATTTTCACTTCGGCGGGCTGGACCAATACCGGATGTCCGCCAACAGCGACCACAGCCAGATCCTCCAGCCTGCCAAATCCGCGCCCCGCTCCGACAACGTTGATTTCCAACGGGGAGAGGTCGAGTCGGGCGGGAAGAACATCTATTTCGACCGCTTCTCCTATAGTCTGACCGTTTCCGAGCAGGCCACCCCCTGACGATCAGTGCAGATCTCCGCCCCGGCGGTGAGCCGCCGACCCCGCCCCGGGCCGGGCGTTCCGCCCGCTGCTCCAGCGAGGGTAGGCTTCTCACGTCCGCCGGGCCGCTTTCGGTAATTTACTCGCGCGAAAAGGCCGGTTAGGCTGGAGCCGCAATGCCTGACGAAAACGGCCCGAAGCCCAGCCCGCCCCTGCCTTCCAAGTCGCGGGTCTTCCTGCGCCGCCTGCTCAGTTCGATCGTGCTTTGGACCGTGGTCCTTACTGCGCTGTTTTCGGCCTCCCGGACGGTCTCGAACGTCGTTTTTTTGGTGATCATGGTCTTCCTGGCAGCCGCGGGGCTGACCGAGTTCTACGCCATGGTCCGGAAACGGGGACTGGCTTGCTTCGACCGATGGGGCGTCGCCGGGGGTATCCTGCTGATGGCGGGCACGTTTTGCAACGTCACCGGGCAGCTGGGCAATTCCCAGGGTCCGGCCCGCGTCAACGACTTCGAGACTGGTTTCCTCATCCTCTTCGTTCTCGGCATCTGTCTCCGCCAGTTCTTCGCCCGGGACGCCTCCTGCGGGCTCACCGCGATCTCCACCACGCTGTTCGGGTTGATGTATGTGCCCTACCTGTTGAACTTCATCCAGAAAATCAACTTTTTCCCTGGGGTGGAGGGCCACTACTACCTGCTCACCTTCGTGGTCGTGACCAAATTCAGTGACATGGGCGCGTACGCCGTCGGCTCCCTGATCGGCCGGCACAAGATGATCCCGCGTATCAGCCCCGGCAAGACCTGGGAGGGTTTTGGCGGCGCCATTGTCGTCTCCACCCTCGCCAGCGTAACCCTCGCGCACTTCCTCCACCACAAAGTGCCGGCAATGACCCCGATTCACGCCGTGGTCCTCGGCGTCTTGCTGAGCCTGGGCGCCGTGGTGGGTGACCTGATCGAATCGCTCTTCAAACGTGAGGCCGGCCTGAAGGACTCAGGCGGCTTCTTCCCCGGCATCGGCGGCATCCTCGACTTGTTGGACAGTCTCCTGTTCAACGCCCCGATCATGTACCTTTACCTGCGGCACATCCTGACCTGACCGAGCATTTCCACCTTACACAGACGATGAAAAACGTCGTAGTTTTGGGCAGCACCGGCTCCATCGGCACCAGCACCATCAAAGTGGCTGAGGATCTGCCGGATCGCATCAAACTGGTCGGCCTGGCGGCGGGCGGAAACGCCGCGCTCCTGGTCGAACAAGCCAAACGCCACCGGCCCGCCCTGGTTTCCCTGGCCGATTCGGCCCGGGTTGCCGACCTGGCCAGCTTGGCGGGGCAGGGGACGGAGGTGGCTTCCGGTGCCGAGGGGCTCATCCGGCTCGCAACCCTGCCGCAGGCCGACATCGTAATCATCGCCATCGTCGGAACCGCGGGCTTGCAGCCTGCGCTCGCCGCCATCCGCGCCGGGAAGGACATCGCTATCGCCTCCAAGGAAATCCTGGTCATGGCGGGCGAAATCGTCATGTCCGAGGCGCGGCGTCACGGTGTCAAGGTGCTGGCAGTGGACAGCGAGCACTCGGCCATCTTCCAATGCCTCGACGGCGCCCCTCCGGCCTCCGTCCGGAAACTCTGGCTCACGGCTTCCGGTGGCCCGTTCCGCACCACCCCGGCGGAGGAGTTCCCCGGCATCACCGTGGAGCGGGCGCTCCGTCACCCCTCCTGGGTGATGGGACGTAAGATAACCATCGATTCCGCAACCCTCTTCAACAAAGGTCTCGAGATGATCGAGGCCCGCTGGCTCTTCGACGTCGAGATGGGGAGGGTCGGGGTCGTCGTTCATCCCCAGAGCATCGTTCATTCCCTGGTCGAGTTTGTGGATGGTTCCATGATCGCCCAGCTCTCCACGCCGGACATGTGTCTGCCCATCCAATACGCCCTCACCTATCCTGAGCGCGTGAGCAGCCAGCGCGTCCAGACCAGCCTGGCGAAGCTTGGCACCCTCACTTTCGAGGAGCCCGATCCCTCCCGCTTCCCTTCGCTGACCCTGGCGCGGAAGGCCGGCGAGGTCGGGGGCACCCTGCCTGCCGTCCTCAACGCCGCCAACGAGGTGGCGGTGGAGGCCTTCGTCAACCGACGACTCGATTTCCCCGGGATTTTCTCCCTCGTCCGCCGGGTGATGGATCACCATTCCCTGGTGGAGCATCCGACCTTGGAGCAGATCCTGGCGGCCGACCTGTGGGCGCGCGAGGAAGCGCTCCGCGGGATGGCCTGAGCGGTCCGACCTTTCACCCTGGTACGGCTGGTCCGACGTGCAGCCGTGCCTGAGTGTCCCTCTGGCGGCACTGGCATGCGACCGCAGCCCAAGACCTGCACGTCGCACGGAGTTCCGCGCTCATCTCAAGCAGCACAACGGGGAGGCGGCGGGGGGGCCGGAACCGAGGTCGGGTGTCCGGGAAGAATACCTGCGCACTCCCCGTTCCTTTCAGTTCCCGTCTCCGGACGCCCCCCTCGGTTCCGTTCCACTCAACAGCCCTTACGGTATCGTCCCGAGGGTCAGCCAACCGTTCACCGTTGCGTCTTGCGTGGTGTTGGCGAACCTGAGCGGCCGCCCGTTGGGGAGCGGGTTGACCACGCGCATGAGCAGCTCGAAACTGCCGCCGGGCGCGCCGGCCAACGGCAGAGCGACTTGGAGCGGCGCCGCGCCGGGGAGGAGACCAGCAACGGTGTACGAGGTCGACCACGTGGCGAGGATATGGCCGGAATCGTCCGCTGCACCGAACTGGATGGGCCAGGAGTAGTAGAAGGGAGCCACCCCTGTGTTTGTAATCGTGACACCCGCCCAGAGCACAGAGTTGCTCGTCCATGAGGTCGTCGAGGTTGCGTGGAACTCGTAGCCGAGCAGTCGGGCACCCGCGATCGCATTGGTGTAAGCGGCGTTGGTGATGACGCCGTTGAAAAACACCGGCCAGTCCCCCATCCAGGTCGAGTGAGTGGCGGCGACACAGTTCGCGAAGGTCTGGGCCCCCATGACAACCGGAGGGGTGAACCAGCAGGTGGCCACCTGCGCGGGATCAATCTCCCCGCCGCAGGGGAACTGTTGCCACTTGTTGAGAGCTAGGGAGCCAGCCGCCCTCTCCTCCGACATCGTAAACCACGAGCCCGCACCCAGCGTCATGTTCAGAAAGTAGTCGTCGTGGTAGCCGAAGGGCAGGTTGTCGTTTTCAAACTCCAAGGTGCCGCTCGTCAGCCCGTTCGTGCCTGTTGGGTAGCGGACCTCAATCTTGGTGTTTGGGAAGGCGGCCATGTAGGCATGGAGCACCGTCCGCTGGGTGGCTAGCGAAGCCCAATGGGTGGAGACAGCTCCCCCGGTGTGCCACTCGCCCCACCAGCCTAGCAGCCCGGCTTGGATCCAGGCAATCCGCGGGTCGTTATCGTAACGGGCTCCCATCGCCGCGATAAAACTGGTCAGGGCGGACTGGAGGTGGGGATCCTCATAGTTGGGGCAGAGCCCTCCACCATTGTTAGTGTACGCATATGTGGTCAGACCGCCTTGGAGCAAGAAGAATGGTATTCCCGTAGGCAAGCCCGGGTAATCCAAGTAGACTCGAAAAATGAGGTGGCTCCCGTCGTTGGTTGCGGCGTGAATTTGTTGCTCGAGCGCAGCCCAGTTGAAGTTTGTTGGGCCGGCCATCAGGCTCGAAAGCGGAATGTAGGTACACATCATGCTGTGCGGAAAGTAGTTGAGCGCGCTGGTCGGAGTGTTGCTGAAGGGCACCAAGCCCTTGAGCGGATTGCCGGGGGACGACGGGGCGTACGCCAGTACGTTCGTCACCGTCGCCTTCGCGGGCGCGGGACCCAATAGGCAGATGGTCGCAAAGATTGCAGCCAAGTGACTCACTACCAGTGAGTTGCTGTGCTTTTGAGCGGGGCGCGGAGTTGAGCACAGCCCGCCCCCGGAGTGGTTGAGACGCGGAGTTATGCGGGCTAGGACAGCAGAGCCGTCGATAGCGCCAGCGGGCCGGAAGGAGTATGGAGCCCGTCCGCCCAGTCCCGGTTCGCTGGCCAAACGCCGCTGAGCGGTGGGGGCATCCGTCGTGGGCGGGCCGGCACCGGCAGTCAGGCAATGCGACGTGTCGTGATCCACCACCGGACCTTCCTTGGCCAGTCCCCGAGCAGGCAAGGTTGGATCGGAATCGGCGTAGCAATCCTGCGCGCAACGCCCAAGCCCTTGCGTGCGCAATGTAGCCGGCTTGCCGCGCCACGGCTCCATCAGACCGGCGTCGCCTCCGTCTTCATCGCGCCGCCAAATCCGCTTGGCCTGCCGATAGCTCAGCCTGAGCAACCCGGTCGCCTGCACCTGGCTCACTGAAGCGTCTGCCACACCCACCGTGGTGGTGGTTCGATTTCGTTCTGCTCGACTCATAATTAAGCTCTCCATTTTCATATCATTCCCGTGGTCGAAAATGCCCGTCCTTGTCCGCCCGCTTTCCGGGCGGCCGTCTCTGACAATATTGACTCCGCCCGCCTAACGGGGACCTTTCAGGAGCATTACAGTTTGGTAATGATCGCGCCGGGGGGGGGGCGGAGGTGACAATATGCTGGAGCGCCGAATGGTTCGCCGGCGAAGGAACTGCGAGGCGTCCACCGGGAGGTGGGGGCCGGAGAACCTTGCCTTTCGGGACTTCGTTCGGCTGTGGCAGCGGCCTGTCTTGGAGGGGCGCACGAAAAAGGCCCACAGCTCCATCCCTTGTTCGAGTGAGCCGGGGGCCCGGGTTGGCTGAACCGCTGAACCGCTGGACCCTGGGGCGTCCTGCCGCCGTTGGGGTGAAGGAGATTCGCGGCGTGTTCACAGAAGCCGCTACGCCGCGATCCCGTAGCGGCCTCCTGCGAGGGCACCGGGCGCCCGCCTTTTGCGGCGTCGCGATCACCCCGCAAAGCCGCCCGGTGCGGGCGTCAAGCCGCTCGTGTCGGTGTAGCTTGTGGGGTGTCCCACGGCCGCAGTCGCCCCCCGGGGTCCGTCCAAGCGGTGGGACCGGCGAAAATGGAGGTTCCACAGGGGGGCTGTGTAGTGAAGACCTTGGGTCGGCTGCCCCCAAGAAACCAAGGAAATCCGGGGTCGCGCTCAAGAGGAGAGGTCCAGTATCGAAAGTCCGGCTGACGATCGGGGAGGCGGCAGGAAGAGAAAGTAGCTTGCCTGTGCGTGCAAATGAGGCAGGTTGTCCGGGCAATGCAAACGGCACCTTCCTCACCCAAGCGTGTATTATGCCGCCAGCGCCGGCCGGGAACCGGCCGGTGGTTCCTCTGGCTGGCGGCGCTCATCCTGGGATTGGGCAGCGTGGCGGCGAGCGCCGGCGGCAGCGGCCTGAACGTGATCGTGGTGGTAAACCAGAGCAGCAGCAACTCAGTGCGCCTGGGGAATGACTACTGCGAGCTGCGCGGCGTGCCGCCCCAAAATGTCCTCCGGATGACGGGGTGGCCACTGGCGGCCGGCAACGTCTCGTGGAACCAGACCAACTACACGCGGGTGCTGCAGACACCGCTCCTGCAAATGATCGCCGCCCACGGCCTCACCAACCAGGCGCAGTATGTGCTGCTCTCGATGGACATCCC
>Ga0182030_10006801_pt1 | contig 24023 bp, 25 predicted proteins | sample 812S3MmetaG_FD_121299 | JGI IMG/M metagenome (GOLD analysis project Ga0182030, IMG submission 121299) | Permafrost microbial communities from Stordalen Mire, Sweden - 812S3M metaG (Illumina Assembly) | ecosystem: Environmental > Terrestrial > Soil > Wetlands > Permafrost | place: Sweden...
CGCATCCGCGTGCTGCTGGCCGACGATCATGCCATCCTGCGCAGCGGCTTGCGCCTGCTATTGGAGCGAGAGCCGGACTTCGTGGTGGTCGGGGAGGCCGGCGACGGACGCGCGGCGATGGAGTGGCTGTCGCGCGAGCCGGCGGATGTCGCCGTGATGGACGTCGGAATGCCCGGACTGAATGGCATCGAGGCCACCACGCAAATTGCGCGGCTGTATCCGAAGATGGCGGTGATCATGCTGAGTATGCATGGCGACGAGACGTATGTGCTGCGCTGCTTGCGTGCCGGCGCGCGCGGATACATCCTCAAGGAATCGGCCGAGCATGAACTCATCGCCGCAATTCGCGCGGTGACGGCGGGGAAGTCGTACTTCAGTCCGAAGGTGAAGCGCCTGCTGCAGCAGGATCACGTGGCGCGCCTGCAGCGCTCGGGCACTGAAGACCGCTTCGAACTGCTGACCGCGCGCGAGCGCGAAGTGCTGCAATTGATCGCCGAAGGCAACAGCAATAAGGAAGTCGCCGGACGGTTGTGCCTCAGCGTGTACACTGTGGAGACGCACCGCAAGAACATTCTGGGAAAGTTGCAACTGCACGGTCCGGCGGATCTGATTTTGTACGCCGTGCGCAAAGGGATGGTGGCATAGAGGCGTCGGCATCAACTCGCCAGCGGAGCCCATCCGCGAATTCGTGGACGTGCTCCGCCGCGGCGGCCGTCTCGCGGCAGTTCCAGAACGCCATCTGGCTCCCGGCTGCTCCATCGAAGACAAAGCCTGCCACACCCGGAGTCGCCTGCCGACCTTCGGGGACATTTCACCCTAAATCCGGCAGTGCGGCCGGGCGAATTGCCGATCAGCCCATGGCTCAACCGCTTGTGAGTACGGCGGTTCTCACCAGAGAGGTAAGCTGCGCCGCAGTTGGAAATTGCTGGCAACAAGGGCCGTACCTGGCCGAGCGTGGCTCAACTGCCGGATCTTAGTTCACGCGTTCGGATCGCGGCGCGAAAGTCGAAACCGCGGCGCGCCATCGCCTCGCGTTCGATCGCACCGACAAAGAGATCTCAGACGCCGCGAGACGGGAGCGCGAGGCGCCCTCCACACTACGGATGCCGACAGCTACTCGGGCTTGTACGCCACGGCGTCGATTTCCACTTTGGCGCCTGGCAGCGGCAGCGCACCGACCCCGATGGTGGTCCGCGCCGGCTTGGCCTCGCCGAAGAACTCGGCGTACACCTCATTCATGCCGGCGAAATCTTTGACATCGGCGAGGAACACGCCGCACTTCACCACGTCGGCCATGGTCGCGCCGCAGCCTTCCAGAATGCGCTTGATGTTGTTCAGCACCTGGCGGGTTTCGTCCTTCACATCGCCCAGGACTGTCTGGTTGGTGACCGGGTCGATGGGGATCTGGCCGGAGACGTATATGAAACCGCCGGCGCGAACCGCCGGTGAATACGGACCGCGGGGGATGGCTACGCCGGGAGGTGAGAGTCGTTCGATCATGGTCAATGTCCTTCCGATTCCAGAAAACGTTCCACTTCGATGGCCGCCATGCAGCCTGCGCCGGCCGCGGTAATGGCTTGGCGATAGGTTCGGTCCTGCACATCGCCGGCGTGAAACACCCCGGGGATGTTGGTGCGCGCCCCGCCCTTGGAAACGATGTAGCCGTCGGCGTCGGTGTCGATCTGCCCCTTGAAAATTTTGGTGTTGGGGATGTGGCCGATGGCCAGGAAGAAGCCGTCCACTTCCTGGTTCCAGACCTCGCCGGTTTTGGTATTGCGCAGGCGCACTCCAGTCACCAACTTCTCCGACACGTCGTGGACTTCTTCCACCACGGTGTTCAAGAGGAACTTGACTTTGGGATTCGCGCGCGCGCGGTCCAGCATGATCTTGGATGCGCGGAACTCTTCGCGGCGATGTACTAGAGTCACCTCGCTACCGAAGCGCGAGAGGAAGTTGGCCTCCTCCATGGCCGAATCGCCTCCGCCGATCACCATGATCTTACGGCCGCGATAGAAGAAGCCGTCGCAGGTTGCGCAGGAGCTGACGCCGTGGCCGATCAGCTTGTGCTCCGATTCCAGGCCGAGCCAGCGCGCCGATGCACCGGAAGCCACGATCACGGTGCGGGTTTCCAGCCATTCGCCCTCCACATTGAGGCGGAACGGCCGTTGGGACAGGTCGGTGTCGACCACCGAGCCGTGAATGAATTCGGCGCCAAAGTGTTGCGCCTGCACCTTCATGTTCTCGACCAGGTCGGGACCGTTGATTCCTTCGGGGAAGCCCGGGAAATTTTCGACCAGCGTGGTGAGGGAGAGTTGGCCGCCGGCCTCGTGTCCGCCGATGACCAGCGGTTTCAGATTGGCGCGTGCCGTATAGATGGCTGCGGTATTTCCGGCGCAGCCCGAACCAATAATGACTACGTCTCGCATGGGAAAATTCAGGTTAGCACGACGCGGGCTTCGGGCAAGGTTTGGTGCTGCGAGGTAGGACATGCTTTAACTTGTCCAGGCGAGCTGCGCTCGCCCGCGCCGACAAGAGTCTCGGCGGCGGCAGGCAGGAGTGCCTGCGCCACGTCGGCAGGAAGTCCCAGGCCAACAATCTGTGACTGAAGAACGGGCGAGCTCCGCTCGCCGGACAAGCTAAAGCATGTCCTACTTATCGAATAAATCGGGGCGATTCAGGCGTTCGCCTTTGAAGACCACTAGCGAGATGCGTTCGGTGGCGCCGATGTCCTGCAGCGGATTGCCGTCGACCAGCAGGAGGTCGGCGTCCATGCCTTTGCGAATGCCGCCGATGCGGTCACCGGCGCGCAGGAGGGCGGCGCCGTTGCCGGTTGCTGCTTTCAATGCCACCGCCGCGGGAATTCCGGCGTTCACCCAGAGCTGCAATTCGTGGTGCATGGAGGGGCCTGGAAAGACCAGCGGATTGCCGGAGTCGGTGCCCATCGCCAGAGGAACTCCGGCCTTCCAGGCACGCAGTAAGTTGTCGCGGCTCTGCTCGAACGCCTTGGCGAAAATGGCGGCCTTGGCCGCGTCGGCGCCCTTGCCGCTGAGCACGAAATCGCGCGTGCCTTTCAAAACGTTGGCGGAGACGGCCTGTTGCACCAGTGAATTATCGAGCGCGTCGGCCTTGCCGGCGAAGTATTGCGAATAGGCTTCGGCCACTCCGAGCGTGGGATCGAGATAGATGCCGTCATGCGCCATTTTGGCGAGCACGGCATCGGGAATCTTGTCGCGCCAGGAGCCATGCTCGATGGAACTCGCGCCGGCGTCCACCGCATCGGCGACGTCGCGCGCATCGCCGGTGTGGACCGCGAGCGGAAGATTCTTGGCGCGCGCTTCTGCCGCTACCGCACCGAAGAGCGCCACGTCCATACGATTGAAGAGCATGCCCTGGCCCCAGCCGGTTTCCAGAATCGCCTTGATGCCATCGACTCCACGCGCCTTCAACTCGTCGACCTGTTGGCGCGCCTCGTCGCCCGTCTTGGGAACGCGCACCAGTTGGGCCTTGATCTGTTCCTGCATCATCTTCGGCACGTACTGCGTGTACTCCGTGCCGTGGCCACCCTCGGCCGTGAACATGGGGCCGCAGATGAAGAGCTGCGCGCCGAGCTTGCTGCCGCCGGCGATCTGCGCGCGCAATTTGATGGACGAATCGAGACCGTCGCCGGTGCTGCGCGCGGCGATCACACCGCTGTAGAGCAGCGCCGCGGCGTCGCGCGCCATGGATTTGTCGACGTCGTAATCGTTGCTGTCGGTCGACATGCCACCGGGAGAGGAGAGGTGGACGTGCACGTCGATCAGGCCGGGCAGCAGCGTCTTGCCGGAGCCTTCGATGATGTCCGGGCGGAGTTTGCCGGTGTCGGGGCCGGGGCCATCGTAGACGTCGACGATTTTGCCGTCGTGCACCAGTACGCTGGCGTTCTCCCTTACCGTGCCATCGCCGGGAAATACGCGGGTGTTGCGGATGAGGAACGAGCCGGAGCGCGAGAGGTCGCGCATGATCGCCTGATTCTGGCCGAGGTGCTCTTTGTTGTAAGAGCGCCAGCAGCCCATAATGAGGAACGGCGCGAGCACTCCGGCGACCCAGAAGCGATTGCGCGGCGCGATCTTCTCTTCCTTCTCCCAGCGGAAAAGCTTCATCGCGAGGAACAGGCCCATGGCCGCGGTCAGCAGCAGTGCACCGACGGCCGGCAAGTTTTCGGCGAGGCTCTGATTGCGGAAGAAGATCCCCTGGAATCCCGCCACCAGATAAGTGGCCGGCATAAACTCCGCCACCGTCTGCGCCCACGCGGGCAGCACCGACGAAGGGATGGTGGTGCCGCTGAGGAACAGCATGGGCATATATAGGATCTGGATCAGGATATTGGCTTCCGCCATGGTGTTGGAGATTGCCGCGAGAATCAGCCCGATGCCGCGGAGCGCGCATACGCCCAACGACGCCATGACCACCAGCGAGATCCAATGCTGCGGCAACGGCATGGCGTAAATGAAATGCGCCAGCCCGGCGATCAGCGCGATTACCGGCAGGTAGAGCAGCAGGCCGCTCACCATGGAAGCGACGAGCAGAGGCAGGGGTGAGATGGGCGTGACTTTGAAACGGCGCAGAATGTTGGCTTCGCGATCCTGCACGCTGCGCATGCCGGCACCCCAGAGTCCGTTGCCCAGGATGCCCATGGTCAGGACCGTGCCGACGAAATACGCGATGCCCTGACCTGTGCCGGCGTGAAACATCTCGGCGAAGGCGAAAAAGAAGATGAGCGGGAAAATGTAATTGAAGAACAGCACGCCGCGATCGCGCGCGGTGAGGCGCATGTTGCTTCGGAAGAGGGCCCAATAAGCTTTCATTCGCGCAGACTCTTTCCGGTGAGCTCGATGAAGGCGTCTTCGAGCGAGGGACGTTTGATGTGGATGTCGGCCAGTTCGACGCCCTTCTCGTCGAGCCACTTCATCATTTCGACGATGGTGCGCGCGGGGCGCGTGGAGACCACCGAGATTTTGGTGCGGCGGTCGTCGAGCGCGGTTTTTTCGGCGTTCTGCCAGGTGGGGAGGTCGCCCGCGGGGAGGGGTAGCTCGCACTCGATTTCGATAGTGGAATGCGCGAGGGTGCGCTCCTGAATTTCGCGCGGTGTGCCCATGGCGATGATGCGGCCCTCGTCGACGATGGCCACGCGGTCGCAGAGTTTTTCGGCCTCCTCGATGTAGTGGGTGGTGAGGAGAATGGTGCGCTTTTCGCGGCGGAGGTCCTGGACAAGCTGGTGGATTTCGAGGCGCGCCTGCGGGTCGAGTCCGCTGGAAGGCTCGTCGAGGAAGAGCACCTGCGGGTCGTTGAGCATGGCGAGGGCGAGCGCCAGCCGCTGCTTTTGTCCGCCGGACAGGGTGGAATATTGCGCCTCGCGCTTTTCCCAGAGTTGCAGGCGCTTGAGGAGTTGCGTGGTGTCGACATTGCGGGTGTAGAGGGCGGAGAAGAGCTCGATGGCCTCCTTGACTTTGAGTTTGTCCTGCAGGCGGGTGGATTGCAGACAGACTCCCACGCGGTCTTTGAGCTCGCGGGTCTGGATCTCGGGGTCGCACCCGAGGACGGAGACGCGTCCGCCGGAGCGGGGGCGTAGGCCTTCGAGGATCTCGACGGTGGTGGTCTTACCGGCGCCGTTGGGTCCGAGGAGGCCGAAGACTTCGCCGGCGCAGACTTCGAAGTCGACGCCTTTGACGGCTTGGAGGGGGCCGTAGTTCTTTTTGAGGGCTTCGACTTCGATGGGGTTAGACATTATGGTTCACCACGGAGGCACGGAGACACGGAGAAGAGCTTAAGAAAAGCGGATGCCGTGGTTGGGCGTGACGCCGCGTATTGCCCGGGGAATGTTGAGAGCACGGAGGTGGGGGAGAGCACGGAGAAACAATCTTCACCGCGGAGACGCAGAGACGCCGAGAAGAAAAAGTCAAAACCAGAGAGCGCGGAGGGGGCAGAGAGCGCTGAGGAGACTGCTGGCGCGGGGTGCGGAGGACGCTTTCGTGGCGATAATTGGCCGCCGATGAACGCGGGTCGGCGCCGATAAGATGAGGCGTGTTGGATCGGCCTTTATCGGCGTTCATCGGCGGCTCACTTCGATGGGGTTGGACATCATGGTCCACCACAGAGGCACAGAGAAAAGCTTAAGAAAAACGGGCGCCGTGGTGGGGCGTGACGCCGCGTTTTGCCAGGGGAACCTTGAGAACACGGAGAAGCAATATTCACCGCGGCGGCGCTGAGGGGCTGAGAACGAAAAAGTCAAAACCGGAGATCGCTGAGGGGACTGCTGGCGCGGGGTGCGGAGGTCGCTTTCGTAGCGATCATTGGCCGCCGAGGAACGCGGATTAACGCCGATTGGAAGATGCTTAAGAGAAGAAGCTCGGCATGAGTGCCGAGCCGGCAGGCTGAGAGCCTGCGCCACGTCTAGTATCGCCACAGCTCGCGCGCCTTTTCGACGACTTTGCCGCAATTCGGCAGGAAGGCCTCTTCTAGCGGCGGACTGTAGGGGACGGGCGTGTCGGGGGCGGTGACCCGTAGGATGGGGCCGTCCAGGAATTCCCAGATCGTCTCGGTGATGGTGGCGGCCAGCTCTCCGGCCATGCCTCCGGTGCGCGTGTCTTCGTGGAGGAGGAGGACTTTGCTGGTCTTCTTTACGCTCTCGCAGACCGTCTCGCGATCGAGCGGCAGCAGCGTGCGGAGATCGACCACTTCCACCGACGCGCCTTCCTCCGCCAACTTATCGGCCGCTTCCAGCGCGACCCATACCATCGACCCGTAAGTGACGATGGTCAGATCGCGGCCTTCGCGCACCACCTTCGCCTTGCCGATGGGCACGGTGTATTCTTCTTCCGGCAACTCCTCCTTAATCTTGCGATAGAGGGCTTTGTGCTCGAAGAAAATCACGGGATCGTTATCGCGGATGGCCGATTTGATGAGGCCCTTGGCGTCGTAGGCGGTGGCCGGCGCCACCACTTTCAGGCCGGGCGTGCGCACGAACCACATCTCGGGATTCTGCGAGTGAAACGGTCCACCGTGAATGCCGCCACCGGAGGGCGCGCGCACCACGATGGGCACCGCCGCGCCCCAGCGATAGCGGCACTTGGCGGCGAAGTTCACGATCTGATCGAAGCCGCAGGTGATGAAGTCGGCGAACTGCATTTCGGCGACTGGGCGGAGTCCCATGAGTCCCGCGCCGATGGCCGCGCCGGCGATGGCCGCTTCGGAAATGGGCGTGTCGACGACGCGCTTCTCGCCGAAGTGCTCGATGAATCCCGCGGTCAATTTGAACGCGCCGCCGTAGATGCCGATGTCCTCGCCGAGCAGAAAGACGTTGGGATCGCGCTCCATCTCCTCCCACAGGCCTTGGCGAATGGCTTCCAGATAAGTTGTGGGCATGGTTACTGGCTCTCGTAGACGTCTTCGAGCAACGTCGCCGGGTCGGGAAGGGGGCTGGCTTCGGCCCATTCCACCGCCTCGTCTACTTCCTTACGCACGAGGGCGCGATTCTGTTCAATCTCGGCGCTATCGGCCCAACCTTCGCGCAGCATGCGCTCCTGCAGTCGGACGATGGGATCGAGCTTACCCCATTCCTCGAAGAGGCTCTGGGGTACGTAGTGGGCGGCATCGTGCGCGGAGTGGCCGGTCATGCGGAAGGTCTTGCATTCGAGCATGTACGGACCTTTGCCGGAGCGGGCGTAATCGACCGCGTTCCGGGTGGCGGCGTGGACGGCGAGGACATCGTTGCCGTCGACGATATCGGCGGGCATGTTGTAGGCGGGGCCGCGGTCGGCCACATTGGCGCAGGCCATCTGGAGGCCGAGCGGGGTGGAGTAGGCGTACTGGTTGTTGTTACAGATGAAAACGACGGGGAGCTTTTGGACGGTGGCGAAGTTGACGCCCTCATGCCAATCGCCGCGGCTGGTGGCGCCGTCGCCGAAGTAACTGAAGGCCACGCCGTTGGTGCCGCGATAGCGGAGGGCCATGGCGACTCCGGCGGCGACGGGCACGGTGGCAGCGAGCGCGCTGATGATGGCGACGATGCCGTGCTTCATGTCGCCCATGTGCATGTTGCCGTCGCGGCCGCGGGTGAGTCCGCCGACGCGGCCCATGTACTGGGCGAGGATGCGGCCGGGGGAGACGCCGCGAATGAGATAGACGGCCTGATCGCGGTGGGAGGGGAGGAGGACGTCCTCGGGTCCGGAGAGGAGGGCGGTGCCGACGGGGATAGCCTCCTGCCCACGGCCGACGTAGACGCCGCCGACGATTTTCCCCTGCCGGTAGAGCTTCCGTTCGATGCGGTCTTCGAGTTCACGCATCATGGACATGTAATAGAGACACTGGTGCGCCAGGGTGGCTTCGGCGGTGCGCTGGTCGGGTCGTTCCGTGGTGATGGCCGGAATGGCGCTCATGGGGGGTATTGTATCGCGGATCGCGAAAGTCCCGTTTGGGTGGGTTCGGTGGGTTCGTCGGAGGGTTTGTGTTGGCTTGGATCTGCTGATTCTGTGGGGGATAGCGGGGGCTGGTGGGTTCGTTCGGTTTTTCTGGTTTGGGTTGGCTTGGAGGGTGCTTGGCATGGCTGGTTCCGGCTCTGGGATACCACGGCGGTTGGGAGTGGGGTGGGGCGGCTGGGGGTAAGTTGTTGGGGACGGGGGAGATGTTGTTGCGAGGATTTGGCGACTGGGGGGCCTTTGGTCGGCTAGTCGGTGCGGAAGTTTGCGCGTGATGCGCTCGATACCGAAGATTGACAATGTTCGTTATCGCGGCTAGAGTAACGGATGAGGAGCGCTTTTCATGAACGTCTCGCTTACCCCGGAGTTGGAACAGTTCGTCAGCGCAAAGGTTGAGTCCGGACGCTATAACTCGGCGAGCGAGGTCGTCCGTGAAGCTCTCCGGCTTCTGGAGGACCACGACGAGGCCCGCGCCGCACGCTTAGCGGAGTTCAATGGTGAGATTGGACGGCGTCTGGCGGCTCTCGACCGCGGCGAGACTATTGAGCCCGCCGATGCGCGCGCCCGGTTGGAAGCGAAGTCCGAGCACCGCCGAAAGACGCGTCCGTGAACGATTACGTCCTCGGTTCGGACGCAGTTCTGGATTTGGAGGACGTCTGGGAATATATCGCGGCCGACAGCGTCGATGCAGCGGACCGGTGGATCGCGAAGCTATTCGACGCATTTGAAACCATCGCGGGAATGCCCGGCATCGGGCATAGTCGAACGGACCTGACAGCGTTTCCGGTTCGGTTCTGGGCTGTGGGAGCTTATCTGATTGTCTATCGGTCCGATGGTCAGCGTGTTGAGATCGTGGCGGTGACGCAAGGGTCGCGCGACATTCCCTCATTTCTGAGACGCAGGCTCGGCTGAGGTATCGCGTACACTTATGTCCGATAGCAGATTTTATCAGACATAAGCAAGAGTTTTGCGATGACTCCGATGACTCCTGGGATTTCTAATGGCGCAACATCACGGCTTCAAGATCACCTTGGGTTGGTTGCTTCGTTGTATTTCCAAGGCATGGGTCAGGAGCTTTTCAACTTCTTCCAGCGTCTGTGCTTCAGCTTCGATGTCGCCAACCTTTAGACGGACCCTGCGACCATATCGGGCGTGAAGCCATGCGCCCACACCCATGCCGAACGCCGGGCCGACGATTGCCGCGAGTTTAGTGATGAAGTCACCCACGTAGGGCGCAGGAATGGGTACCGGGGTCCACGCCTCACGGAGTTCAATGATGGGAGAAACTTCCAGTCCTTTTGACTGGAGGTCTTGTTCAAACTGCCGCAGCTCAGCTTGGTAATCCTGGCTCCGGAACGGCGGATCATTAAGCGCAGGAATGAGGGCAAGGAAGAGTTCGGAGGCGTCCATTGCATGAGCCTACCAGCTTTCGAAGCCCAGCTGCTGTGGCATCGGAGTTGATAGATGGCAACATACTTTATCGTCTAGTAAACTGCCCACTTGACGCGCCTTGATCGAAGATCAGGGGCATGGTCGCAGCGAGCTTTCAACGATCCCGTTTGTGAACGAGCACGACTTCGACGGCCGTCTCGGGGTCATTGGGATTCACGATCACGGAGACTTGATCGCCGGAATGGAGCAGCGAGTCGCGGATGGCGTCGCCTTGTGCGTCGCGGAACTGGGTCCTGGCGAGCAGGCGGAATCGCATCACTGGGCTGCCGTTGGTTTGGAGGAGCAGTTCTTTTTCGCCCAGCTTGCGCAGGCTGCCGCCAACCGGCGCCGCGCTGGTTTCGAGCGGCCGATCCGGCACGATATGCGCCTGAAACGACGCGTTGCCGAAGGGCTCCGCGCTTTCGAGGGTCGCGATTGACAGGGTATCGCCGTTCTTGAGCACTACACGAAGCGGCGCGCTGGAGGTTGCCGGGCCTTTCAGTGGGCCAATGGAGGAAACCCGGTTCCACGGCCCGATCGCAGGCATAGCGAAGATGCCGCTCACTACGTCCCCGGAAACCAACAGGACTGTTGATTTTCGGAAGATCGAATCTGCCACCGGACCTCCGATGTGAACGTCCAAAGGCGTCACAGCCTCCGCATTCGAAAGCCCGAGAGTTTTGCTGGAGAAAAATCCCCGTAGGTTGAGGTATCGATCCGAGTTTGCGTACCCTCCACCCGTCACTAGGTTGGCAGTGTTCGCCAGAAGATCTACCGAGAGGTCGATCTTCGTGGCCGGTCCGCCGTTGAGAGAGACTTCCGCTGTCACGGCGTTGAAAGTGAACTCGATAGTGGCGGCTGATGCGGGCCCTGCAGACGCCAGAAACCACGCCGCTAGCGGCGTAAGACAAAGTACGGGGATAATGCGCATTCTCGAGGGCGGCCTCCATTCGTGATTATACGCGGCCTGGGCCGATTACCAAAGGGGCTCTAATTGTTTCGGCGCGGTCCACCAAGAATCGCCTGCATGGGCGCCGATCGTCGACTCCTGTGGTCGCGGCTGGGCCACAAGGAGTCGCCTGCGCAGAAAACTAGCTTCTGCTTCCGATAATCCGACGTTATGTAAGCTCGCGTTTTGACCTCGGCCTCCCCCCGAGCGGAAAGCGCACCCCACGCTTTTGGGAGCCAGGAGCCGAAGGCCTGTAGCCTGCTCCCCCGCCTTGTGATCAGCACCCGACCGTCTTGGACCGTCAGGCCGTTGAATCCAAAGCTGGTAAATTGAGTGTGGGACAAACTTGACGGCATTTCAGCCGGACATTCTCATCACCACTCCCGACGGTCAGGTTATGGTCATCGAAGCCAAGGTCACCATGAACGACCTGCCGCGCACCGAAGAAGCGCTCAAGCGGTATATGGTGGGCATGCAATTCCCATATGGCTTGTTGATCACGGCGAGGAAGGGTTGGGTCTATCAGGACCTCTATTCCAGCCTCTCGCCGGACTCCGTGAAGCAAGTTGAAGAGTTCGATAGCAGTGTGTTGTGGTCTGAGCCTCCTCCCGACAGTCCGTTGCGGTTTGAGGCTTACGTACAGCGATGGATCGAAGCTCTGGCGGATTATCCCACCGAACTGTTGCCTCCCAAACTGAAGGAGATCATTCAGGAATACGTCTTGCCCGCCGTCTCAATCGGCGAGGTGCGCGCGGCACACCCCCGATAATCCCGCACCGAGACCATGCCCCACGTCTTTGTCGAAACGAAGTGGGTTCACGGTTATGCGGCTCCTGCTCATCATCGGGTGCCTGAAGCCGTCGCATTGCTGGAACGCGCCGAGAAGGGCGAATTCACGTTGCATATTCCGAATGTGTCGTTTATGGAGGGGCGGCATTCGATCCAGGCGAAGTGTCATCCGACGGACAGCGTAGGAGTCCACAGGTAGATACGATGGGTGCAGGGTATCGGCGAATTGAATGACAGGCAGGCCGCCGATGCGCATCAACTCGCGGAGAAATACGAACAGGGCATCCGGAAAGAGTTGAAGGGGTGTTCGTCGACGCTCAAACGTATCGCCAGCCTCCCCTGCGTTAGGGTGTTTGCCTTCGACGACGAGATGCTGGAGTTGGCCAATCAACTCGCATTCACCGACACCGCTCAGAAGCCCTTCGACCATGCCATTCTGGCCGGCGTCCTGGTCGCGGCTTCCAGACTCTGGGATTAAGGGGAACGGGGAGTCTCATTCGCCGAACGCGACAGCGATTTGCAGCCGTGGGATCGTACAGGAGCGTCTAAAGACGATCTGCGCAAGCTATACGACGACGCTCACCTTTAGGTTCACGGCGATTTCAATCTTCAATTTCCTGAACGCCGTGCGGGGTTCGAGTAGCCGTTCGGCCCTCACTGAGCCAGAACCTCGGCGGGGGATTGCCGCTTGCTACACTGAATTCGAGTAACATGGATCGCGTTCTCAGCCTGACCACTTTCGACGAGGAGCGTCACCGGAATTCGGCACTGGAGTATTGGTTGAGCCGGCCGCCAGAGGAGCGCATCGCGGAGGTTGAGCGCCTCCGCCGAGAATACTTCCACGCTCTGAGAGGGGCGGACTACGATGGACGTCCTGAAGGACTTTGCCGAACTCTGCTCGTTATTGAACGAACAGGGCGTTGAATTCCTGATTGTCGGTGGGTATGCGGTCGGATACCACGGCGCACCGCGCTTCACCGGTGATTTGGATATCCTGGTTCATCCCGATGTTCGGCAAGTCGGAAAGATGCTCGAAGCGCTCACCCGATTCGGATTCCCCGCGCGAGAGATTGCTCCCGAATACGTTTTGGAACGAGGAAAGATCATCCAACTGGGTAGGCAACCGGCACAGGTTCACTTGATGACGGATATTACGGGAGTCGGTTGGGACGAGGCGTGGGCTTCGCGAGAACAGGGGACTTACGGCGATGTCCCGGTCTTCTTTATCGGCAGGCAAGCGCTCATCGACAACAAGCGCGCCACGGGGCGGACGAAGGATCTGGCAGACGTAGAAGCGCTTGAACGGCCGAATTAAACAGGACGGCTCCCCCCATCTTTTTGTGAAACCTTTCCCGCCGACGCCAGTATTGATTTCTGACAGCGACTTCCCAGAAGGAGAATTTCGATGAAATCAGCACTGATCACCGCGGCTTGCATTGGTCTGGCCGCTTACCCTGGCGCAAGCCCGCTACTCGCCCAGTTGCGGGATAACACGGAAAAACAGATGACTTGCGACAATGGCGGGTACGATAGCGACCGCGTGCGCCATTGCGAAATGCGCGAGCAATCGGTCCCCGGCGTGGGGCGCCTGAGCGTCGACCAGCTCCAGAACGGCGGCGCCACGGTGAAAGGCTGGCTGCGCAGTGAGGTGCTGGTGCGGGCGCGGGTGGAGTCTTCCGCCGATAGCGAATCGGCCGCGGTTGCGTTGGCGAGCCGGGTGCTGATCGACAGCTCCGGCGGACAGGTGCGAGCCGTGGGGCCGGATTCCGCCAATAATGCCGGGTGGAGCGTCAGTTATGAAATCTTCGTCCCGCAGAACAGCGATCTCATTCTCAAGGGCAATAATGGCGGGGTTACCGTGTCCGATGTGCGCGGCACGATCCGTTTCGACGTCAACAATGGCGGCGTCCATCTGAAACGCGTGGCCGGCGATGTGAGCGGCACGACGGTGAACGGGGGGATTAACGTGGAACTGGCCGGCGCTACGTGGGACGGCCGCCAGATGGAACTTACCACGCACAATGGCGGCGTGACGGTCGCGATGCCTCCCACTTACTCGGCGCATCTGCAAGCGGAGACGGGGTTGGGCAGCATCTCGTCGGATTTTCCCCTCACGATGCAAGGGAATGTCAGGGCGCGGCAACTGGACTTTAGTGTCGGCGCCGGTGGGCCGCTGATTCACATCACTACCAACAACGGCGGCATCAAATTGAAGCGGACGGATTTGGAGTAAGACGTTCTCGCCACAGAGACACGGAGAAAGACAACGTCAAAAGCGGAGAGCACGGAGGTTACGGAGCCGACTGCTGGCGCTTCGCGGTTGTTGTGGTGGGCACGACTTTCTTTTTGGACAAGCTAAAGCATGTCCTACCGGTATCATGGGGACGTGGACGGCGGTACCGAGATTCGACTCTTCGACCCGCGGCGTGACCCTCAGGATTGGGTCGACCTCATGCGTCCCACGGATTGCGCGGTCTTCTTAAAGGACCGGATCACCTCAGCGCCCGTCGACGAGAACACCTGCATCGTGTTCGACGGCGTAGATGCGGCGCAGCGCTTCTGCGAAGCACGAGTGGCGGCGCTGCCCCATCTTCGCTGTGAGATCTACGATGCCCAGGGCTTGGCCCGGCCGCCGTTGCTGGTGGTGGTCCACCCGGACGTCCAGCAGCAAGAGCAGGGCGGCTCTCATTGGTCGCGCCGGCGGAAACTTCTGGCTGGCGCTTGCGTGCTGATCTCCCTGCCCTTGTTCTGGTTCGGAGTGCACTCTTCCAGTTCCAGCGACGTCGCCATATTTCTGGCCATCAATTGCGTGTTTGTCGCACTGCGGTTCCTCTATTGGGATGTGGGGACCAGGCACCGCGAACGGGAAACGCGGAAACGCCTGGAGTCGCATCGCAAAATGGAACGGGGCGATGCCTGAACTGAAACTGCTGTTCCTCCAGATGGCCGTCATCTTAGCGGCCGCGCGCTTGATGGGGGTGGCGTTCCGCTTCATCGGGCAGCCTGAAGTGATCGGCGAGATGGCCGCGGGTATTCTGTTGGGTCCGTCGCTACTGGGCAGGGTCGCGCCCGCGATCATGAATGGGCTGTTCCCGGCGGCGGCGCTCGGGCCGTTGTATGCGCTCAGCCAAGTCGGGCTGATTCTGTTCATGTTTCTGGTGGGGCTGGAGTTTCAGCCTGGTAATCTGCGCGGGTCGGCGAAAGCGGTGGTGCTCGCGAGCCAGGCGAGTATCCTGGCGCCGTTCGTGCTCGGCGGGGCTCTGGCGTGGGGACTCTATCCGCAGCTGGGAGGCGGCGTTCCGCGGCTGCCGTTCGTGCTGTTCCTGGGAGCGGCGATGGGGATTACCGCGTTCCCCGTGCTGGCGCGCATCCTCGCCGATCGCAAACTGACGCAGACACGGGTGGGCGTGTTTGCCATTTCCTGCGCGGCGTTCGACGATCTCACGGCATGGTGCCTGCTGGCCGTCATCACTTTGATCGCGCACCCTGCGGGGACGGGGAGTGCGCTGGCATGGCGTTTCGCAGCACTGTTCGGGTACATTCTCGCGATGGTGTTCCTGGTTCGCCCGATCTTGCGGCGATGGCTTCCTGCGGACGCGGTGTTGGGACTGGGGCGGTTTGGGGTGGCGATGATCCTGCTCCTGCTGTCGGTCTGGACCACGGAAACGCTGGGTGCGCATGCCTTGTTCGGCGCCTTTCTGGCAGGGATCGCGATGCCGAAAGGCGGCAAGTTGGAGGTGGACCTGCGGGAGCGGATCGAATCGGTGACGCTGGTTCTGTTGTTGCCGCTATTCTTCGCCTACACGGGCCTGCGCACCAGTATCGGGCTGCTGAATAGTGGCGAACTCTGGCTGCTGTGCGGTCTGATCGTGACAGTCGCGGTGGGGAGCAAGCTTCTGGTAAGCGCATTGATTGTGCGCGCGAGCGGCATGCCGTGGCGCGAGTCGCTGGCGGTGGGAGTGCTGGTGAATACCAAGGGACTGGTCGAGCTGGTCATTCTCAATGTGGGACTCGATTTGCACATCATCTCGCCGACCTTGTTCTCGATGATGGTGATCATGGCGTTGGCGACTACGCTCATGACGACGCCGCTGCTCGCGCGGGTGCTGCCAGCTTACTGAGTTCCGGCTTGCGCTGCCGGGAGGATAGGACCGGTAGTCTCGGAGTTGGCGAATAGCCACTCGATGAGGAAATAGAGCCCCAGCGAAGGCGCGGCAGCGATAGCGGCGAATGCCAGCGGGTTGTGCGGCGGCGAGATGCATGAAGAGGGCCTGTACGACAGGGCCGGTGAGGGTCGTGCCGTTGTAGCGCCGCATCAAGACGCAGGCATCGAGAAACACCCACGCGAGCGTAGACAGCAGGACGGCGTAGACCAGATATCGCGCAAGGTTTGGCCTTCCCAGGAAACGCGACAAGGCCAGTTCGCGGATGGACAGCCCGAAGAGCAGGCAGAACGAGAGCGTCGCAAAGGCCAGAATGTCCACCCGATTTTTGAGGAGATACGCGGGAAGGGCTTCGGTAAGGGAGCTGCAAATACTCGTCGAGGGAGCGCCGGCGTCCGTACATGGCCTGGGTGGCGTTTCCAAGCTGCCAATCGAAGAACCGCCGGCTGTTGGCCTTGGTGGCGGTATACGGGTTGTAGAGCGCGATGCCCAGGATGGACCGCGAGGCCGGTTGCCCGGTCTCTCCCATAACGCTATATCACTATATGTGTCAAGCGGCAACTCGTGGAAAACTTATTGGCCGCCGATGAACGCGGATTACCGCAGATAAGAGATTGATTTATCCGTGTTTATCTGCATTCATCGGCGGCTCAAATATCCTTTGCTTCTTGGTAGGGCGTCAAGTAGAAGGTTGGGATCGCGCGGTGTTTGGCCGAACCGGTCACAATCTGTGACCCGATGATTCAAGCGCGGGCGAGCGCTGCTCGCCTTGACAAGCTAAAGCATGTCCTACCTACGCTGATTCCAACGACATCGCCTCTTCCGTGTCGCCGTTTTCCAGCTTGACGAGCAATTCGGAGCCGTACTGGTAGCCCTTTTCGAAGGCTCGCAGATTGAGATCCTGGAACGCCGGGGGGACTGAGTCGGCCACCGCTTTGCGGAGAGATTCGCGATCCAGCAGGCCGGTGACCGCGCCGAAGAAGCCCACCATCACGATATTGAGCACCATCTTGCGGCCCAATTCCTCGGCGAGCCGAGTAGCGGGGACGCCGTAGACGCGAATCCCGGTGGGCATACGGTCGATGTTGACCAGTTCCTGCTCGATGATCAGCAAGCCGCCGGGTTTCAACTGCGGAGCGAATTTGGTGTAGGCTTCCTGCGACATCACCACCAGGATGTCGGGCTGGGTGACGTAGGGGTAGAGAATCGGCTCAGTGGAGAGAATCACCTGCGCGCTCGACGAGCCGCCGCGGGCTTCCGGCCCGAAGGCCTGAGTCATGGTGGAATAGCCATCTTCGAAAATGGCGCAAGCCTTACCGATGACGGCGGCGGCGAGGATCACGCCCTGACCGCCAAATCCCGCGATTCGAATTTCTTCTAGCACTCGCTGCATGAGACCTCCGGTTCCGCGTAACGGTCGCCCAGGGTTGCGGTCATCTGCGCCTGCAGAAGCTCGAAGTAATCGGGGCGGTCGCGGTCGACAAACTTACCCACAAGAATTTCGCCGGCTTTCGTGAGCGCGGCGTCGGCGGTGGATGCGCCGTTGCGAACCTTAGAGACCTGCTTGTAGAATTTCATGGCGTCGAGGCCGTCGCCCATCTTGTTACGGCGTTGATAGAGCGTGGGGCAGGGGGAGAGCACTTCGATGAAGCAGAAGCCCTTCTTCTGGAGAATCTCTCCCATGGAGCGAGCCAGTTGCTTGACGTGGAAAGTGGTCCAGCGGGCTACATAGCTGGCGCCGGCGGCTTCGGCGAGTTGCACCAGGTTGAAGGCCGGCTCGAATACGCCGTAGGGCGATGTAGCGCTGATGGTTTGGCCGGGAGTGGCGGGCCCGGTCTGTCCGCCGGTCATGGCGTAGGTGAGGTTGTTGACGCAGATCACCTTCAAATCCATATTGCGGCGGGCGGCGTGAATGAAATGATTGCCGCCGATGGCGAACAGGTCGCCGTCGCCGGAGTAGACTACCACTTGCAGTTCGGGATTGGAGAGCTTCAGGCCGGTGGCGAACGGAATGGCGCGGCCGTGGGTGGTGTGGAACGAGTCGAGATTGGCGTACCCGGCGACGCGGCCGGTGCAGCCGATTCCCGACACAATCGCAACCTTATCGAGATTGGCCTTCGACTCCTCTAACGCGCGGGTGAAGCAGTTGACCGTGGTGCCGATCCCGCAGGCGGGACACCAGATGTGCGGCATGCGGTCCATGCGGAGGAACGGCTCGACGGGATTGCGAGCTTCCGCCGGGACCTCGCAGGGGATTTCTAACGTATTGGCGTTCATCGGGCTGCCTCCACAATGGCATTGAGAATGACTTCGGGGTTATGTACGCTGCCGCCGGCGTGGCTCACTGGTATGACTTTGGCTTTGCCTTCGGCAGCGCGGGCCACTTCGTGCACCATCTGGCCGAGATTGAGTTCGGGCACGACGAAAGCTTTCACGCGGGCGGCCAACTCACGGATATGCGGGTCGGGGAACGGCCAGGCGGAGATGATGCGGAACTTGCCGGCGCGGATGCCGCGGGCGCGCGCCAGTTGGATGGCACGCTGGGCGACGCGCGACGTGATGCCGTAGGACACCACGACCACTTCGGCATCGTCGAGGTCTTCGGTTTCGAAGAGCGCGCGCGGGCCGGAGATGGGCGCCAACTTGTCGATCAGGCGGCGAACGGAGCGGTCCTGGGTCTCGACATTCATGCTGGGGTAGCCGCGCTCGTCGTGAGTGAGGCCGGTGACGTGGAAGCGGTAGCCGTCGCCGGCGCGCACCATATCGGGGACCTCGTCGGCCTTCGGTTGGAAGAGGCGGAATTCGGCGGGAGGGAGCTTGGTGAAGCGGCGGGGCGTGATGTTCAACTGGTCGGCGGCGGGGATGACCACCTTTTCGGTCATGTGGCCAACGCACTCATCGAGCATCATCATGACGGGGACGCGGAATTCCTCGGAGAGATTGAAGGCGGTGACGGTGAGGTCAAAGCATTCCTGGGGAGAATTGGGGCAAAGGGCGATAATGCCGTAATCGCCGTGGGAGCCCCACTTGGCCTGCATCATGTCGGCCTGGGCGGGGAGGGTGGGGAGTCCGGTGGAGGGTCCGCCGCGCTGCACGTTGACGAAAACGCATGGGGTTTCGGTCATGGCGGCGTAGCCGATGTGCTCCATCATGAGGGAGAAACCGGGGCCGGACGTCACCGTGAAAGCCTTGGCGCCACCCCATACCGCACCCTGTATGGTGATGGAAGCGGCGAGTTCGTCTTCCATCTGGATGAAGATTCCGCCGACGGTGGGGATGCGAGCGGCGAAGCGCTCTACCACTTCGGTGGAGGGTGTAATGGGGTAACCTGCGCTAAACCGCGCACCGGCAGCGAGAGTTCCCTCACAGCAAGCGTGGTCGCCGTCGAGGAAATGGACACCTGTTAGGACACCTTTTGGGTCAGCGTGCATTGCGTGCTCCGAAGATCGCGAAGTCGGGACAGTACATTCCACAGAGGTCGCAGCCGCTGCATTTATCGGAAGCGACGACGTGGGGAGGGTGATAACCCTTAGAATTGAAAGCAGATGAGAGCGCGAGGACGTGGGTGGGGCAAAACTCAACACAGAACCCGCAACCTTTACAGCGCTCGACGGTAATAGCGACGCAGCCTTTGGCCATGAAGGAGCCTCCAGAGAATTGAATCGGCTTCATTCATGCACGCAGGGGGCCAGAAGGAGATATCGGGTCCTGAAAGTCTTTAATCGATCAGGCAGCAGATTTAATGAGCTTGGAGAGCTGCTCTTCGAGACGCATCACGCGGGTTTCCAGATCGAAGTGACGATCCGTCGATTGCTGTTGCGCGCGAGTCAATTGGCTCATCAGCGAGCCGAGGTCGATCATACCCTTTGTGAGCGGCTGGACATTCAACAAGGTGGTGGACATAAACTCCAGCCGCTGATCCAGCGCGTCGAACCGGCGGATCGTCTCCGTCCGCATGTCCAGCATGTAGTTGGTAAGGTGGGCAGTTGACGCGTCCAGCCGATTATTGGTGGCGATCAATTGATCATCGATCCGGTCGAATCGAGCGTCCATCTTGTCCAGGCGAGCATCGATCCGGTCAAAGCGCGCGTCCATCGCGTCGAGGCGAGTATCTATCCGATCCAGTCGAGCATCGATCGCGTCGAGTCGCACATCGATGGTGTTGAGCCGGTCGTTCGTAGCACTAAACAGTCCAGCAATCCAAGCTTTATCTTCGTCTGTCAGCGCCATGGGCGACCACCCTTGTACAGCCAACTCAAGCCTATCACATAATCGCGGCGGGGGGCGCGGGCTCGTTAGGATCCCCGGCATTCGCCAAAGGTATGCGAATCAATGCGAAAGCGATCAGCGCCATGACTCCGATACCGACGAGATACGACGGGTCGAAATGCCCCAGGAAACCTCGTTCGGAGTCGAACGCCGCGGGCAGTTTTCCGTACCTATAATTAAACCAGCCGACCACCAGTCCTGCCAGAGCCTCTCCGGCGATCAGACCGGAAGCTACCAGCACGCCTACGTTTTCCACTCGTGCACTCTGGGCGCCGTTGCACTGCGCGCGCTTGCGCAGGACGTCGGTCAACCAGCGCATCATGCCGCCTACGAAAATGGCGCAAGTGATGGAGATGGGCAGATACATACCGATCGCCACCAGCATGGGGCTCTTCACCTTGAACATGATCATGGCGATGCCCAGCAGGATGCCGGTGATGACTAGCGGCCAAGCCATGTCGCCGCCGACGATGCCTTGCGCCAGGGAGGCCATCAGGCCCGCCTGGGGCGCGGAGAGATCCTTGTCGCCGAAACCGATGCCACCTTTATGAATGTTGCCGAGGTGCAGCCAGAGCAGCGGGAAATACATAATGCAACTTGCCACCACCACGGCGATCAGTTCGACAATCTGAATGGACCGCGGTGTGCCACCCAGGATGTACCCGACTTTGAAATCCTGCAGGAGTTCTCCGGCGACCGCGGAGGAAACGCACACCACCGCCGCGACGGCCAATACAGCGACCACACCGCCAGTGCCGGAAACACCCAGCGTCACCATCAGCAGCGCCGCAATCACCAAAGTGGACAGGGTGAGGCCGGAGATGGGATTGTTCGAGGAGCCGATCACTCCCACGAGGTATCCGGACACGGTTGCGAAGAAGAAGCCGACGATCAGCATCACCAGCGCCGCCGCGATGGCGCCGCCGATCATCCCCGACATATAGATGTAGAGGATGCACATCAGAATGAAGGTCACAGCGATGAGCCCGAATACGGTCTTGGAACTCATGTAACGCTCCGTCCGGCTCACCGATTGCTCCTTCGCTCCGCTGCCCTTCAGTTCGGAGAAGGCTTTCGCCAACCCGGCTCCGAGATTCTTGCGCATCTTGAACAGAGTGAAACACGTGCCCACCATCATGGTGCCCACGGCAATGGGGCGGACGATAAAGCGCCAGACGCTGTTCGCGAGGCCAAGCCAGCTGGCATCGGTGGGATTTGCGGGGAGGAAGTTCTGCAGTTGCGGTCCGAGGAAATAAATGAACAGCGGGATGAGAAGGCCCCACGCCACCACGCTACCCGAGAAGTTGAGCGCGGCGAGTTCCGGCCCGATGATGTATCCCACGCCAAGAAACGCCGGGCTGACGGTGGGCGCCGCGACCGTCGACGTGCCGCCCGTGCTGAGGAAATTCCGCGAACCCAGCGCTCCCAGGCGCAGGGCGCTCTTGCCGAGGTGTCCCACGTGAAAGAAAAAATCCTGATCGGCGGCAAAAAAACTGAACTGGCCGCCCAGGAAGACGGCCGCGCCGAACACGATGTTATAGAACAGATACTTCGCGGCCTTCGCGCCGGCCTGTCCGGCCTTGTGGATCTCCGAGGCCGCCACCGATTCGGGGAACGGCAACTCGGGGTCTTCCACCATCACGCGTCGAATCAACGAAACGAAGAGCACGCCGAGTACGGAGCCCACCAGCATCAAGGCGGTGGACTTCCAATAGGCCTCGGGCGAGTCGAAGGACGGCCAGGCTTTCACCAAAACGAAGGCGGGCAGCGTGAAGACCGCGCCGGCGGCCACCGATTCGCCGATGGAGCCGGCGGTACGCGCGATGTTCTCCTCGAGAATGGAGCCGCGGAACACGCGCAGCACGGCCATGCCGATGACCGCCGCGGGATACGTGGCCGCGATGGTTTGACCGGCGCGCAGACCGAGATAGGCATTCGCCGCCCCGAGAACCACGCACATCACCAGTCCGAGCAGGACTGCGCGCAGGGTGAACTCCTGCATCTTCATACTCTCCGGCACAAACGGCCGGTGGCGTCGCCCTTCGTTTTGTGGAGGCGTCATGAAAGTTTAGCCTTCACTTTATCACTGAGCGACTTGCCGTCAACCGTCTTGCCTTGCAGGCGAGCCTGTACGGACTTCATCACCAGGCCCATCTGTTTGATGGACGTGGCGCCGGTCTCAGCCATGGCTTCGGCGATGGCGGCATCGACCTCGGCCTCGCTGGCGCCGGCCGGCAGATAGCTCTCGATGAGGAGCTTTTCGGCCTCCTCTTTGTCGGCCTGCTCGGGCCGTCCGCCCTTGCGAAACATTTCGGCGGCGTCGATACGCTGCTTGATGAGTTGCTTCAGCAACTGCATTTCGGCCGCTTCATCTATCGGCTTGGGCGAATCCACCTTGAGCTTCATGAGCGCGGCTTTGATCATGCGGAGGGCGCTCAGCCGCGCCTCCGCCTTGCTTTTCATGGCCACAACCATGTCTTTCTGCACTTGGTCAATGAGGGGCATATAGTCTGCTATTCTAGAGGACTAAAACCCCAGATGCACATTCGGAAGCAACGACTCTTAACCCCAGGGCCGACGCCTCTCTATCCGCCAGCCCTCCACGCCATGATGGCGTCAGACATTCATCACCGCACGGAGGACTTTCGCAAGGTCTACCGGCAGTGTCTGGCCGACCTGAAAGAAGTGATGGGAACGGCGCACGACGTGTTGATGTTTGCCGCGTCGGGCACGGGCGCCATGGACGCCACGGTGTCGAACCTTTTCTCTCGCGGCGATAAGGTAATCGTCTGCGTCGCCGGGAAGTTTGGCGAGCGATGGGCCGAGATCGCCAAGGCCTACGGGCTCGACGCGAACGTGATCGCCGTGCCGTACGGTAGCGCTGTTTCGGCGGCGCAGGTGGAAGCGGCGCTGGCCGCGGAGCCCGCCACGAAGGGCGTTTTCGTGCAGGCGTCGGAGACATCCACCGGCGCGGTGCACGACGTTCAGGCGATGGGCGCGGCGGTGGCGAAGACGGGCGCGATTCTGGTGGTCGATGCGATTACCGGACTGGGCACCATGCCGCTCGATATCGATGGTTGGGGGCTCGACGTGGTGATCGGCGGGTCGCAGAAGGCGTTCATGATTCCGCCGGGCCTGGCCTTTCTGTCGGTGAGTCCGAAGGCATGGAAGTTCACCGAGACGGCCAGCCTGCCGCACTTCTACTTCAATTTGAAGAAGGAAAAAAAGAGCGGCGATGCGGGCGAATCGAGCTGGACTCCGGCGACATCGCTGATTCTCGCGCTGGCGGAAGCGCTGAAGTACGTCAAGCAGTTGGGAATGGCGGATCTCATCGACAACGCGCAGTTGTTGGCCACGGCCACGCGCGCGGCGGTGCAGAAGCTGGGACTGGAGCTGTTCTCGCCCTCGTCGCCGGGCTCGTCGGTGACGGCGGTGAAGGCGCCCGCGGGACTCGATTCGGGCGTGATCGTAAAGGAGTTCAAGACTCGCTTCGGCGCCATCATCGCCAATGGCCAGGGCTCCATGAAAGGCCAGATTTTCCGCATCGCGCACCTCGGCTACTTCGACTTCGCCGATCTGTTCGCGATGGTTGCGGAGCTCGAAATCATACTCAAGGCCAACGGCGTGCCGGTGGAATACGGCAGCGGCGTAGCGGCCGTCCAGGAAGTCTACCAGCACGCGAAAAATGCCTAAGATCCTGATTGCCGAACCTGTGGCCGCTGCCGGCATCGAATTGTTGCGGGCGCAGCCGGGTTGGGAGATTGTGATCTCGAACCCCAAGGAATATTCCGCGCACCTGGCGGATTGCGATGCCCTATTGGTGCGCGGCGTGGTGCAGGTGGATCGCGCCGTGTTGGAACGCGCACCTAAACTGCGCGTGATCGGGCGCGCCGGTGTGGGCGTGGACAATGTCGATCTCGACGCTGCCACCGCGGCGGGCGTGCTGGTGATGAACACGCCGGGCGGCAA
>Ga0182030_10006802_pt1 | contig 24023 bp, 17 predicted proteins | sample 812S3MmetaG_FD_121299 | JGI IMG/M metagenome (GOLD analysis project Ga0182030, IMG submission 121299) | Permafrost microbial communities from Stordalen Mire, Sweden - 812S3M metaG (Illumina Assembly) | ecosystem: Environmental > Terrestrial > Soil > Wetlands > Permafrost | place: Sweden...
ATCACGGATAAAAGCATCTACGCTATCTGCTGGTGGCAGCAGGCCGACAAGGTCAAGATATACCCTACGGATATAGAGCCGGTCATTAACCTGTGCGCCCCATTTGATATTATTTTTTTCAAAGTAGACATTCACGAAACGGTCAACCGGGTTGATAAGGTCTCCGCTTAGGGCGGGAATCTCAGGGGTTCTGGGTTCAAGCTCTGCTTGTCGGTATAAACTCTTCTCCGGCCCGTTAGGCCATGGCGCTCCCTGGCGTATCCAGTAGGTTAGTGTCAGTATTTCATTTTGCGAAAGCCTTTGCCCTTTGGAAGGCATCACATCTTTATCAGTGGGAGAAAGGCTCACACGCCGGATCAACTCGCTTTTTTCGGGTCGGCCCGGAGTGAATATAGAACCATTTTTGCCACCTTTGAAAATGGCGTCTTTGGAATCCAGGCGCAGATCTCCTTTCATTTTGAGCGGGCCGTGGCAGCTATAACAATGGTGCGCGAAAATCGTGCGCACCTGTATGTTCAGATCCTGTAATTGCGATTCCGAAAGCGGTCCTTTTTGGGTGGCTAAAATAAAGTCGGGAAGGTTTTCATCATCGCTGGCATTTGCAGCAACAGGCTTGCTGTCAGAAAAAGCACTGCTCAGGTAATCCTCTCCATGTGTCAATTCCGCGCCGTAATGCCCGGCCACGGTTACTCCCAGCACGGTTGCAAACAACATTGCGTATTGGGCTTTCCTTGAACCTTTCTGATAGCAATAAGCGGTGACAATTGCAAAGACCATGGTGGCAATCCCGATCCATTGGTGAAGCGATAGCACATTGCTTCCATAGCTGTCCGTATTGGATAATATCAGTCCAAGCACCACAGAAATTATAGCAGCTAAAGCACCTGTAAAAACAAGGATTTTAGTGCCGGCAAAAAATTTGCTGGCATTGCTCTTCCAGGCAACAAACTCAAATAGCAGCGCACCGTAAAGCAGTCCGATAGGGAAGTGGACAATCATCGGATGAAGCCTTCCCAGGAATGTAAAGATGCCCGAACCATTTCCCTTGACGGTTTCATTTTCTTTAGCTGATACGGTAGTAAGCATGCCACATACAAGCAGCACGCAAAACGCCATTGCCAAAAAACGGATAGTCTTATGAAATGCTTTTCTGATTTTCAAAAGCGCTTTATCCTTCAATGTTTGAAAATTAAAATGATGACTAAACAATATTAAGGTAAAAAATGATATTGATTATAACGTAAAATATTCTTTATAGTCAAATTAGCGGTAACGATCATGCATATTTTATGATGAAGCGATTGCAGTTAAGAATCTTTCTTTCAATAGTACATTGAAGCAATATGTTTTACTTTCATGCTTATAAAGTAGGTATGAATAATAAATCAATTTGCATTGCAGGGATAGGGAATACCTTGCGTTCTGATGATGGGGTGGGAGACTATGTTTGCCGGTTGATGGAGGAAAAAAACCTGGACGGGGTTTCCACCATCATCATGCAGCAGCTTGATATCGGGATGACAGAAGATTTTATAAAATATGACATAGTGATATTTGTGGATGCATCTATAGAGGAGAAAGCATTTTCTTTTCAACCATTGGCGGTAGAAAACAATCAACCGCAATCTTTCTCCCATCACATCAACGCTGCGATGCTGGTCAGCCTTGCACAAGTATTGTATTCAGCAAGCACACGGTTTTACATTTGTGCAGTAGGTGCGGATCAATTTGAAATGGGCAATACTATTTCTGAAAAAACAATGGGCAATGCATTGGCATCTGCTGCATTCCTTACAGGATGGATAGAAGTGAATCACTAAAACCTTTTGATTGCTTTGACGATGTTGCCACCGGCATCATAAACTTCTGCAATCAACGGCATAGCGCCTATGGCATGCGAAGAACAGGATAAACAAGGGTCATAGCAGCGGATAGCAGATTCAACGCGGTTCAACATACCCTCTTCAATATTATTTCCTTTGACATATTGTTTTGCTACTTCGAAAATCGAACGGTTCATGGATGGATTGTTTTGCCCTGTTGCGATCAGCAGGTTAACCTTTAATAGTTTTCCGGTCTCATCTGTTCTGTAGTGGTGAAACAATGTGCCGCGGGGAGCTTCTGAACTTCCGATCCCTTCAGCATAATTCCATTTGCCATGATGCTGGATGTGCGGGGAAGTAACCTGAGGGTCATTTAAAATTCTCTGAGCATCTTCTATATCACTGAGCGCTTCTATCAGGCGTGTGTAATGAAAATAAAAAGCTCCGTGTACAGGCTTGCCGTTATGTATTGATTTGAAAATTTCAAACTCTTTCTGCGCTAATTCGGTTTTCATTTTCTTCGCTACGTTCAATCTTGCTAAAGGGCCAACGCGATAAAACCCTTTATCAAAACCATAGGGTTTGTAATACGGATATTTCAGAAAAGACCAGCTCACAGAACGTTCAGCAATATAATCCAGATAGTTTGCGGGGTTCAACTGATCGTGTAAAATAGTGCCATCTGCATCTATGAAACGCAATTTGCCATCGTACAATTCATGTTCGCCATCGGGCCCAACAGTTCCTAAATACAGTGTGGGAGATATTGCAAAAGAATTTACCATCTCGGCATTTTCATCCTGAAATTTTTTGATAATGCCAATGCCGGTCTGTACAGTTTCTATTGCTTCGGGTATCCATTCCAGCAAAGCCTTTCGGTTTTCTTCGGTAAGCGGAAAAGCCATACCACCCGGCACAATGCCCATGATATGGATTTTTTTCCCGGTGATCCGCTCGCTCATTTCCTGCCCGAATTTTCTAAGCCTTATACCGCGAATGGCGATATCAGGATATTTTTCTGCAACGCCAAAAATATTTCTTTTAGCAGGGTCGCTATCATATCCTAATAAAATATCGGGGGAGGATAAATGGAAAAACGAAAGTGCATGCGAAGAGAGATTTTGCCCGATATGCATTAAACGCCTTAACAGGTTTGCTGTGTAAGTCGGTTCAATTCCCTGAATCATTTCGCAGGCCTTCACGCTTGCCAAAGTATGGCTGGTGGGGCATATCCCGCAGATCCTTGGCGTAATGGTCGGCATCTCAGTGTACATTCTTCCCTCACAGAATTTTTCGAATCCCCTGAATTCATTTACATGGAACAATGCATCCTGCACATTGCCTGCTTCATCTAACTGAATGGATATTTTTGCATGTCCTTCAATTCTGGTAACCGGAGATATTTGCACCGTTCTTATATTAGTATTAGCCATATTTTATTTTTTTTGCTTCGCCTAAATTGGGCACGCGGTCATTTAAAAATTCGAACAATACATAGAAGATCGTATCTGCATCAGGCGGACAGCCGGGTATATAGAAATCCACCTGCACCACTTCCTGCAGGGGCACCACTTTGTTGTTCAGCTTCAGCAATGCCGGATCATCAGGAATACTTCCTTCTGCATCATTGCTGATAGCCGTTACATATGCGGTATCAATTACCTGCCTTAGCGGAAAATAGTTTCGCAAACCGGTTACATTGGTCATGATGGCGCAGTCTCCAAACGCAACCAATATTTTTGAATTTTTGCGGATATGTTTTATTTCGCGCATGTGCTCATCACTGGTGATCGCTCCTTCCACCAAAGCAATATCCACGCTGGGAAATTCTTTCTGATCTACAATAGGGCATTTGACAATATCAGCAAGCTTTGCCACATCCAGTATTCGTTCATCAATATCCAACAGCGACATGTGGCAGCCGGAACATCCGCCTAACCATACAGTCGCTAATTTTTTTCGTGTATCCATTGACGTGTTTTTTATAAGCCCATCTTTCTTTTTTCCATTAATTCGCCGATCATCTCAGGATGTTTGTTCATTTGCCCCTGCACAATATCCTTGGGCCATATCGCCCCGGTTGGGCATGCATGCATGCATTTGCCGCAGGAAGTACAAGTAGTGGATTCTCCCCAGGGTGTATTAAAATCAGAGATGATCCTTACTTCGTTCCCTCGATTCATAACATCCCAGTTATAGGCGCCTTCCACTTCTGCGCAAACCCTTACACAGCGGGTGCACATGATGCAACGGTTATGATCGAGCACAAACAGCGGATGTGATGTGTCTACCTCACATTGCGGCACTAAATGAGGATAACGGATATGATCCAGTTCCACTTTGTATCCGAGATCCTGCAATTCGCAATTTTCATTGGCCACGCACACGGAGCACATATGATTTCTTTCCGCAAAAAATAACTCCGTGGTAATGCGCTGATAATTTTTTAATTTTTCTGTTTTCGTATGTATCACCATGTTGGCCGCTACCTTAGTAGTGCAGGATGACTGTAGTTTATTGATGCCTTCTATTTCAACCAAACACAAACGACAGGCACCGATATCTTTCACGCCTTCCAAATGGCACATGGTCAATATCTCGATATTGTTTTCCCTGCATACTTCCAGGATGGATTTGCCGGAATCAGCTTCCAATTTTTTGTCATCAATATAAAGAGAAATAGTAGCCATTGGATTTACCTCCTCAGGAGATTTATTTGATAGATTAATTTCCTACTGTTCAATTTTATTATCATATTCATGCCTGAAATGCCTGAGCGTGCTCAATAACGGATTGGGGGCAGAAGCACCCAATCCACAGAGGCTGGTTTCTTTTACATAGCCTGCCAGTTCTTCCAGTCTTTGCACATCAATGGTAGTCCCGTTGTTGTCACAGATTTTCTGCAGCAGGTCATGCATCATTTTAGTGCCTACTCTGCAAGGCACACATTTGCCGCAACTTTCATCCATGCAAAACTCCATAAAATACCTTGCTACATCTACCATATCAGAGCTCTCATCCATAATGATCAAACCGCCTGAACCCATGATAGAGCCGAGGCTGATCAAAGATTCATAATCCATTTTTACATCAAGATGTGCCGAGGGTATGCAGCCTCCTGATGGCCCTCCGGTTTGCGCTGCCTTGAATGCTTTGTTGCCCTGCATCCCGCCGCCGATTTCAAAAATAATTTCTCGCAGACTGGTGCCCATCGGTACTTCTATCAATCCAGAATAATTTATTTTTCCAGCGAGCGCAAAAACTTTTGTGCCAGCGCTTTTGGGTGTCCCGATCTCACTATACCATTCCCCGCCATTATTGATGATGGGAGCGATGCCCGCGAAAGTTTCTACATTATTGATTAAGGTGGGCTTTCCCCATAAACCCGATTCAGCGGGGAATGGAGGACGTGGTTTGGGTGTGCCTCTTTTTCCTTCAATGGAAGCGATCAATGCAGTCTCTTCGCCACACACAAATGCGCCGGCACCAATGCGCACTTCTACATCAAAAGAAAATGGGGTGCCTAAAATATTGCTTCCTAAAATACCTGATTTTTTTGCCTGTTTTATGGCCAGTTCAATCCGCTTGATAGCTAATGGATATTCGCCGCGGATATAAGCATATCCTTTGTTGGCTCCTATGGCATAAGCAGCGATTGCCATTCCTTCCAGCACGCGGTGTGGGTTTCCTTCCAGCACACTTCTGTCCATGAAAGCACCGGGGTCGCCTTCATCTCCATTGCAAATGACATACTTCTGATCGTTTACATATTTATAGACAGTCTCCCACTTCAACCCGGTTGGATAGCCTGCTCCGCCGCGGCCGCGCATCCTGCTTTGTCTGATCTCCGCTATTACTTCTTCCGGCGACATCTGAAATAAAACTTTATCCAGGGCTTTGTATCCATCATGGACAAAATAATCTTCAATTTTTTCCGGGTTGATATCGCCGCAATCTTTCAAAGCGATTTTCATTTGCTTTTTAAAGAAGGGATCTTCCTGCGCATTGATAAAAGGCTGAGGGCGGGAGTCGGAAAAAAGCAATAAGTTTTCAACTGGTTTTTTATCAATAAGCTGGTTTTGCACAATATGCTCAACATCGGTGCTGTTTACTTTTTGATACATGGTATAATCAGGCAAAAACTTAACAAGCGGCCCCTGATTGCAAGGCCCCATGCATCCGGTAGGGATTACTTCAACATCGGCATTCATTCCCTTTATAATAATTTCTTCTTGCAATTTTTTTATCACTTCCTCCGACCCGGATGAAATGCAACTGGCGCCGCAACACACGCATACCTTATTCTTATTTTTGTTTGTCTGATCTTTTTCTTTTTCTGCAGATATGATGGTTTGTAAATCCTGCCTGTTCATGGTGCAACAATTTTAGCGTTGATTTTATTGATGATATCTCCTGCATTTGCTTTGGCCTGCACTTCATCATCCAGCACCACTGCGGGAGCTAAACCACAGGCGCCAATGCAACGTGCCACCTGAACACCCAATTTATTATCTGCCGATACCTGGCCGGGCTTCAGGGCAAATTGTTTTTCTATTTCGTTTAAAATAAGCTGAGCCCCTTTCACATAACAGGCTGTGCCGGTGCATACGAGACAGGTGTGCTCACCTTTTGATTTTAGCGAGAAGAAGTGATAGAAAGTGACGGTTGAATAAACACGTGAAGGAGGCAACCTGAGCTCCTTGGTAATATACCTGAGGACATTCATAGGCAGGTAACCATAAGCATTTTGAGCACTGTGAAGAATTTCAATTAAAGCATCCGCTTTATAATTTCCTTTTTTTATTTTTGCTGCAATAAGTTTTACCCTTGGATCCGTTTTAGCCAGCTCTTGATTCAGCATGATTGAATATGTTATAATATAAAATCTTGTTACAAAATCTGAATTAAATCAAATTAGTACGGCTGTATATACACATGAACAAAATCAAACCTTGCCTCTTTACCTGTAAATACGTGTCAAAGCTATCTGTCTCAATTTTTAAAAACCCTGCTGCTTATTAGTATCTGATATGAGGAGAATCATAAATTATTATTTGCAAATAATTTTAAATTCACCAAAATATGATTGAAGGTAAATTACTTTCTCGTGATGCCGTTTCGGTTTTATCACATAAGCAAAAAATTATAAACGAAATTGAGTTATATCATGCGCAATGAGCCTCCAGATGAAGCAAAAGCCGGTGGATCTGAAAAATTTTGTTTTGACAATGACCGGATTATTGAATTATTAAGGGAACAGGCATTAGACATGCGCTGTTCATGGATAAGTTCAGGGTCAGGTGATGATATCTGGAAAGATATAGATCCGGTGCTTTGGGGCATGACACACGATCCCTGGAATATGATGCAATCGCTTTCTCTTGAAAGATGGAGGTTTTTGCTTGCTGATGAGACCTTCAGAGAAAAAGTGCTTAAGCTGATTTCGCAGAGAGATTCTGATAATAAAAGAATTACCTGGTTTCAGCAAAACCATGCTGATAAGTATTTGAAATGCGTAGCCTATTTCAGCATGGAATATATGTTGAGCAAGGCGCTACCAGTTTATTCCGGCGGGCTTGGCAATGTTGCAGGCGACCAGCTAAAAGCGGCCAGCGATCTCGGTGTTCCTGTTGTAGGAGTGGGCCTGCTTTATCAGCGTGGTTATTTCCGGCAGGTAGTTGACAGAGACGGAGAGCAATTATCGCTTTTTCCATATAATGACCCGGCTCAATTACCGATAGTACCTGTTCGCAATGAGCACGGTGAGCTTTTCAGGCTGGCAATTGATTTGCCGGGTTATTCAATTTGGTTAAGAGCGTGGAAAGTTCAGGTTGGTAAAGTGAGCCTTTATCTGCTGGATTGCAATGATATTTTAAATGCACCCGTGCACCGGATGATCACCAGCGATTTATATGGCGGAGGTCCGGAGATTAGGCTAAAACAGGAAATGGTGTTGGGGATCGGCGGATGGCGCTTATTGAAGGCGCTTGGTTTTAGCCCCGGGGTTTGCCATTTGAATGAAGGGCATGCTGCATTTGCAATTATCGAAAGGGCAAGAGATTATATGCAGGAAACAGGTTTGTCATTCGAAGCAGCGCTTGCTGTTACCAGGGCTGGTAATCTGTTTACAACTCATACTGCAGTGGCAGCGGGTTTTGATAGATTTTCTCCATCGCTTATCGAACAGCACATGGGCTGGTATTGCAAGGACCAACTTGGTATTGCATTAAATGATTTCCTGTCTTTAGGCAGGGAAAACGGCAATGATCCATCTGAGTCTTTCAACATGGCATATCTTGCTTTACGGGGATCCGCTGCAGTAAATGGTGTCAGCAAATTGCACGGTGAGGTCAGCAGGCAATTATTCGCGCCATTGTTTCATAAATGGCCGAAAGAGGACATACCGGTTAGCTATGTAACAAACGGAGTGCATATACCCAGTTGGGAATCGGAAGCTGCAGATGAACTGTGGGCAAGTGTATCGGGCAGTGAAAGATGGGAACAGGAAACTGAAATGCTAGGCAATCAGATCAGGCATGCAACCGATCCGGAGGTTTGGAAGATGCGGACAATCGGAAGAAAGGAGCTGATAGAATATGCACGTTATCGCTTGTCACAGCAATTGGCTTTTTCCGGCGCTTCCGAACTTGTTATTCAAAGAGTAAACCATTTGTTCGATCCCAATGTGCTTACGATGGTTTTTGCGCGTCGCTTTGCAACTTATAAACGACCCAATCTTTTGCTTCACGATATCAACAGGCTGATCAGGATCCTGACCAACACTGAAAGGCCGGTACAATTGATTATAGCGGGAAAAGCGCATCCCGATGATCTGCCGGGCAGAGAACTGATCAAAAAATGGATGCATTTTATACACATGCAGGATATGCACAAGCATGTGATCTTTTTAAATGATTATGATATGGTGCTGACGGAATATATGGTTCAGGGCGCTGACGTTTGGATCAATACACCGATGAGGCCTTGGGAAGCTTGCGGCACAAGCGGCATGAAAATTCTTGCTAACGGAGGGCTCAATATTTCCGTACTGGATGGGTGGTGGGAGGAGGCATTTACTCCCGAAGTCGGCTGGGCAATAGGGAAAGACAGGCAGCACTGCGATGACCATGCTGATGCGAATGAGCTATACAGTATCATTGAGAATGAGATCGCACCCGCCTTTTATGCAAGGAATGCAAATGGCATCCCGGTCGGCTGGGTTTCTAAAATAAGAGACAGCATGGCAGGGTTGACGGCACAGTATTCAGCAAATCGCGCAGTAAGAGAATATACTGAACAACATTACCTGAACCTTGCTAAATCATACACAGAGAGAAGTCTTCATAAAGGAGCCAGTGGAAGAGAAATGGCACACTGGCAGCAGGAACTAAAAAAAAACTGGGCCAAAATAAAGTTTATAGATGTGATAATAAACACCCATGAACAAGAGCATTTTTTTGAAGCAAAGCTGTTATTAGGTGGGATAGACCCATCAGCAATAACCCTGGAGGTTTTTGCTGATGGACTTGGTAGTGGCGGGCCTGAACAACATCAGATGACAAGGAAATCAAAATATGATAATGATGAGATTCAAATTTACAGCGCACTCGTGCCTGCTTACAGATATTCTTCAGATTATACCCTTAGGGTGATACCCTGTTTCCCGGGCGCATCTGTCCCGATGGAAGCTGCATATATACACTGGCATCGCTAAATGCGGAGATCTTTAAAGTTATTGCAGTATCAGAATGCCATAGCTATCCGCACCATCAGAACTGCCTTCAAAAAGATAAGGCCTGCCCAATCCGGCATCGGTATATAATCTTAATATTGTTTCTATAGTCGCTCCCGCATTTTTATCAGCCAGGATAGCAACCGTGCCTCCGGCGCCACCGCCGGTTATCTTAGCTCCGTAAATGCCATTTGAAATTCCTTCATTACGGCATAGGCCAACAAGGAAATCCGTGGCTTTTGCCCCGAGTTCGCATTCGGTATAGGCGTAATGGGATTGGTACATCAGTTCGCCCATCAATGCATACGCTCTTTTTGAAGCAGTGAGCGCCGCGCCGCGTGACAATTCAGAAAACAACTGCACGCGGTGATTTTCTTCTACCGCATATTTTGTATTTGCCCAAATATGATAAGCAACATTTTCTCTTAAAGGGGTAAAGGGATCGGCATGGATTTCATATTGATTCAGATAAGTTTTATGGTCGCTGCTTTTCGGCAAAAGCTTTTCGTATTTTTCATGAAAATCAGAATTGGAAAGATTTGCGAGATAACCATTCCATACCGGATCGGTATATCGGTGGATATCCGTCCCTGTATCGAGCGTCACTGGAATTTTTTCGCTATCGCAAATAATTTTATAACCCATAAATGCCGCGGCTCTTGCTGCTTCATATTCAATGCCCGATACCTGATGGCTCACACCCGAATCAATCCCCCAGATCTTTAAATCCTCTGGCAGCTTTATCAATGGCTCAGGATTGCAGGGCTGGCAAACAAGCGGCATGATAAATCCTTCTTTTCCTGTCACAACAGCCACCTGATCCATGATGCCACACGCAGATTCGCAAATGGCATTTTCAACCCATTGACATGCGAGCGATAATTCAACTCCTGATAAATCAATTCCATAAGCAGCGGCAGTAGCTTTCATCACCGCCACTTCAATAGCAGCAGACGAACTCACGCCTCTGTTGAGCGGAACAGTTGAATCAATATACAATTTGATGCCGCTTGTTATTTGTGCGGGATATTTCTTCTTCAGATAAAAAATATTGCCAAGCACATAGGCTGTCCACCGCACTGATGGAGATTGATTCACGATGCTCCGAACCTGTGCTTCGTCTGAAAGCTCTTCGAGATTTATTTTGATATCGCCTTGCCAACCTGCATCAGCAGCAGATTTGTTTTTTAATTCCACTATGCTGCTATTATTCAATTGTGCTGCTGCATAAGTTGCTTCGCGAATTGTAGATTCAAATACCAATCCGCCGGTGTAATCATCATTGCCGCCCATTAAATCAAGCCGGCCGGGAGCCCGGGAAATAAATACAGGCATTGTTGTTGAAAAAAAATTGCTTTCTGTTCTCAACTGCTTTACGCTATCTTCAAAATTCATTTATATCTATTTTTATGAACGCAGGTCTTTGATACTTTTTACAAGATAATCCAATGCTTCTTCCGTCTGGCGTGGATTAATGGGCAACGTTACCAGTTGCTCACCAAGTTTTTCAGCATTCGGGAATTGCCCTTTTTTGAAACCACGTTTCTTGAATGCAGTGGAATAATGAAGCGGGATATAATGAAATCCTGCTTTGATGCCATACTTATTGAGCAGGTTATAAATAAAATCTTCTTTGTCCATCCCGAATTCTTTTGGGTCTATCATCACCGGGTACAAATGGAACACATGCTTATTATAGGATCGCACTGTAGGCAATGTTAAACCAGGAACATCTTGCAGGCCATATGTGATATAAGCTGCATTGTCTATGCGCTTTTGATTCAGCGCATCCACTTTTTTTAATTGCTCGCTTCCTACGGCTGCCTGTATATCTGTCATCCGGAAATTGTAACCGCAATCGTCAAAGTCCTGCCACCAGAATTTTTTTCCAATAGGGAATTTTTCTTCATCGAGTTTGCAATACTTGGTGCTGTGGCCATGCACCCGGGTGCAATGTGATCGGTACAAAGAAACATTCTCATAAAGCTTATCATCATTTGTCAGCACAATGCCTCCTTCGCCCAGCGTGGAAATATTTTTTTGTTCATGAAAACTGAAACAACCCGCTGCGCCAAAGCTTCCTGCTTTACGGCCTTTGTATTCTGCACCGATTGCGTGTGCGGCATCTTCCACCACGGCCAAATGATGCTTCTGCGATAGGGCCAGTATCTCATCCATTTCGCATGGCTGCCCATATAGATGCACAGGGATGATTGCTTTTGTATTAGGCATCACATGCGCTTCGATTTGATTAACATCTATATTGTAAGTTTCCAGGTCAATGTCAACAAAATCTATTTCAGCACCCAATGTAACAGGTGCTGCTGCTGTAGCGATCCAGGTCACCGGAGTGGTCAGCACACGATCGCCTGGTTTTATCCCAATGCCAATCATCGCAAGGAAAAGTGCGGATGATCCATTGCTGACTACTCTTGCATGTTTGACACCTGAATATGCAGCATAACTTTTTTCAAACCGGATGCATTCATCGCCGCTGGTTGGTGCGTTGTTGCGCAGCACACGCAGCACTGCCTCTTCCTCTTCTTTTCCATATTGTGTCCCGAACTTAATCTCAAGATCAAATTTTATCTTGCTCATATTGATTCCTCCAATTTTCTGTTTAGCGTGAAGGCTAGCCCTTCCTGTAATGATAGCATAGGTGTTTTCAAAAGCTGCCGCGCTTTGCTGTTATCCATTGAGGCATCATTTGGCCTCGGTGCTCTGTCAGGAATGGAATTTGAATCCGTGCTGATGATTAGTTCCGGAGCAAAGTGCATTGCGATGGCAATTTGCTTTGCCATATTGAAACGATTGATCCTGGTATTTCCCGAAAGGTGAATGATGCCGCGGAAATTATTCCCCGCCAGTTCAGTGAGCGCTGACCCTAATGTGATCACGTCTATGGGTGTTCGGATTTCATTTTCAGCAAATTTAACAGACTCATTGTTTTTTAATTTTCCGATCAGGTCGGATAAAAAAGAATTTCCTTTTTCGGTTACACGAAGGCCCATCACCAATGCAAGTCTTGCCACGACATTTTGATCAGATGCTGTCAATACAATCTTTTCAGATTCCACTTTTGTTACTGCATAAAAATTGACCGGATTGGGCAAATCATCTTCCACATACATTCCTTTTTTGCCATCGAAGACAGTGTCGGTAGAACAATGAATCATTTTGATACCAGCTTCTTTGCACAAAGATGCAATCTCTTTTGTGACGTCCACATTGATAGCCTGCGCAATGCTTTGGTTCTTTTGGCAAAAATCAATACTGGCTATAGCGGCTGTATGAATGACTACATCTGGTTTTATTTGAAAAAAGGTTTCCGTCAGTTTCTCTGTCTCTGATAAATCAAGCAAATGATAATGAACATTCTTCTCATCCGCTGGCAATCCTGATCGTGCGATGCCATGAACATCCCAATGTGCCCGTGCTTGCGAAATGATACTGGTTGCTACAAATCCGTTAGATCCTGTGATTAAAAGTTTCATGGCTGTTTGTTTTTACAAGGTTGCCTTTAATTGTTCACGTTTTCTGCTGGCTTCTTTGGTGAAAAACAAAGCATAGATGGTGATCATGATGAAACAAATCAAAGGTATGATATAAGATATCTGCACCCCATGCGCATCTGCGATCATTCCTTGTAGCGGCGGGAAAATAGAGCCGCCGATCAATGCAAAATTTAATAAGGCAGAACCTTTTCCGGTAAATGCGCCAATGTCTTCAATGGCCAGGCTGAAAATAGTAGGGAACATAATGGAAAGAAACAGGCCAAGCGCAGCCAGGAAAAATTCATTATAACCGGTATTGAATGCGATACAGACGATATAAAGCAATACCATTCCTGACCCATACAGCGCAACCAGTTTATTTGCTTTGATATATTTCAAAAAGAACACGGCAATCATTCCCATGACAGCCGTAAAAATATAATACAAGGTCAGATAACTGGCAGCTTTATTGTCGTTGAATCCCAATACTGTCTTCAGGTAAGGAATAAAAAAGCCGGCAGTACAGGCTTCGGCGCCCATATAAAAAAACATGGCAAAGACTCCGTAAAAAAGATGCTTGTAAGCCATTGCTTCTTTTAAGATACCCTTTACCGTGAATTTTTCATCATCGCCCGGTTTCATGGAAGGCAGGTGCGAAAAAAACATCAGCACAGCAATGGCCAGCAGGCTGATAGCAAGCAGCAGATAAGGAAAATCAAACCGTATCTCGCCAACTTTATTATAGATCAGAGCAGTGGCTACCAGAGGAGTTGCTGCATAACCTATTCTCGAAAAAACCTGTACGAAATTGATGCGCTGGTGAGCACCTTCCGGATCGCCAAGCAATGTGGCAAAGGGATTTGCTGCCACATTGATAATCGTAAGACCGGTGGAAATGATAAAAATGGCTATCAGCACAATGGGATAAGAATCAAAATACTTTGCCGGAAGAAAAAATGCACATCCAATGGCGCATGAAATCACCGCCACCAGCAGGCTGACTTTATATCCATACTTATGTATCATCCACGCAATCGGAATGGGGAACACAATATAGGTCAGGTAAAAAGAAACCTGTATCATCGTGGCCTGTGTGTAGTTCAGTTTGAAATGGGTGATGAGCGAAGGCAGCAGAATATCGTTCATGCAAAACAAAGAGCCTACCATCAGGAACATCAACGAGAGTAAAGCCAGGGGTTTATATTGGTGTTTCATCAATCATCGCATGTTTAAAAAGGAATAGTAAATAGGAGTTTGCAGCATGGAAATGAAGATAATAATATTTATGGTTCGCCGGGATGAATTGAATCATTCTTTTTCTATCATAGCTCATTTCAAAGAATTTTTCACATAAAGACACAATGAAGACAAAGAAACAAAGAGGCGTTTCAGAAAATTCGATGTGGGCTTTGTTTTCTTTGCGCTCTTTGTGTGAAATATTTCGACCATTGAAGTGGGCTGTGAATAAATCACTCAAAATTGAACTCTTAGCTTTTTATTATATCATCTGAAGAATTTATGATTCATGAGTGTTGTCAGACAATGAAATCATGATTTTCTCTACATTGCAGCAAAATTCAATAAAGCATGCGATTCGCCTTTGTCCATAAAACCGAAAGAAATCTGCCAGTTATTTTCCTTACAGATAATGAAACAGGAACTGAGGTTTCTTTTATACCTTCTATTGGTGCCCAATTGCACTCTTTTATTTTGATGACATCCAAAGGGGCTGTAAATATCATTGATCATTACGAGAGCCTGGATGATTTGAAAAATAATAACATCCGTTCTCACAAAAGCTCCAAACTTTCACCTTTTGTGTGCAGGATACAAAATGGCAAATACCATTTTGATGGGAGTGAGTTTGAATTCATGAATAAATTCCCCGATGGTTCTGCTATTCATGGATTGTTGTTCGACAAACCTTTTGAGGTCACCGATGAAATAGCAACCCAGACTTTTGCTTCAGTAACTATGCAGTATCATTATAAAAAGGACGATAAAGGATATCCTTTTGATTACACTTGCTTCGTTAAATATCAACTGAAAAAGGACAATTTGTTATTGGTTGAAACTGCTGTGTTGAATAATGGAACACAATCTATCCCGATGGCGGATGGCTGGCATCCTTATTTTACATTGGGTGGTAAAACAGATGATTGGGAATTGTATTTTAACGCAGAGCGACTGCTTGAGTTTAGTGATAAATTAATTCCAACAGGACAGTTGCTGCCGAATAACAAGTTCAGCAAGCCGGAAAAAATTGCTGACACTTTTCTTGATAATTGTTTTGTGCTTAATGAATTGAATGGCAAGCCATCATGCACTTTGCGAAATCCTGTAAATGGCCTGCAATTATTGTTTTTCCCCGAAAAACATTATCCTTATCTCCAGATTTACACTCCGCCACATAGAGATAGCATTGCGATTGAAAATCTGAGTGGCGCACCAGATTGTTTCAACAACGGAATGGGATTGACACTTTTGCAGCCCGGGCATTCCCAAACTTTCGCATTGGGTTATCAGGTGCTGGTTTCATAAGAATGAGAAGCTATCTTTTTTGTTACATGCATAATGGCGCTCTTATTGTTCAGTCGTGAATATTCACCATTTACCATTGACAACCCACGCTTAATTTAAGGGTATAGTTCTTATCGCAGCCCTTTCTTTTGCAGGTACTCAATAAGTGCTTTGGGATGGTCGGTCTGCAATCCTTTAAATCCCAGCTCTAAAGCTTTATCCCAGTTGCGGTCTTCATTAGGGCTTTGTATATCCGGCCATGTCGTTTTGCCCTCGGCGTCAGCGGCTTTTACCATGGCAGCAGTATAATCACTGTAATCACCATCCAGCAATTCAAGCGGATATTTTGCAAGGAAATTTTTTAACTCATCTTCATTCTTGATATTTTCAGGCAGGCTTAACATTACGGGCATAGACGGCACCAATCTTCTCCATTCCTGATATTGAAATGGAGTATTGATATAGACAATAACTTGTTTTTCCATTCCAAATTTTTTGATCATATCATATGACTGCTGCACGCTGGCATCTTTGAAATCGAGATAAATATATATTTTGTTCCTGCACGTTTTGAGCACCTCTTCAAAACTGGGTACAGGATATGTTTTCGTTGAATCTCTCCTTTTGTCGACAACTTTTAGCTTTCGTATTTCTTCATAGGTAAGCTCACTGATTTTTCCTTTGCCATTCGTCATCCTGTCAACGGTTGCGTCATGCATGATCACCAATACGCTGTCTTTTGAAGTGCGCAGATCAATCTCAACATAATCTACTCCGTTTTTGATCCCATTTTCGTAAGCTGCGATAGTGTTCTCGGGAACTTCTACATGATCGCCGCGATGTGCGATGACAATAAATTTGTGCTTAGGTTCAGGAATACTGGCTGTTTGCGCAGGCAGTTTGGCCGCATGGGCCAGTAATAACAAGCATGCAATTGTTTTTTTCATATCGTTATTTTTTGAATTTTCGTCACCGCAGATTCACAGATTAATTAAATCAACTAATCTGTGAATCTGTGGCTGATATTTTTCGAAATTAGAATCTTTGCCTGCAACTTATAACTTAATAAATATCTTTTTCCTGTAAAGCAACCACGCCGGAATAAAATTGATCCCTACAAAAAGCAAAGCATATATCAGGCTTCCTAACCTGGGGTCGGCACCGGCATTGCTGAAGCCTTGCACAAATTTTTCATTTAATGATACCCCCCCAAACTTTGCTTCATAAAAAAGCAATGCCCATACATCTGCAAGAAAATAGATAGTGATGGCATTTGCCCCAAAAATGATCCCAGGCCTTGTGCCCCACGTTTTTCCTTTTATATCAACTAAAAAATAAAATGCACCAAACAGGAGCGAAGCAAATCCGGAAGTCACCAGCACAAAAGAACTTGTCCACAGATTTTCATTCACTGGAAATCCCAGCCCCCAGAAATAACCTGCAATAGCAAGGAATACGCCCGCTGTCATCAGGTAGTTTACTTTCTCACTGGGTGTTTTATCGCTGAGCATCAATCGGCCGGCAAGCATACCTGTAATACAGGAAACCACGGAAGTGATATTTGTCAATATGCTTTCGGGGTCCCATGTGCCGCGCCACATTCTGCCCGGCAGGAATTTGGTATCAACCCAGGCTACAATATTCACACCCGGCTCCAGCATCACTTTCCCAACGCCCGGTGTGGGGATGCACGTAAGTGCCAGCCAGTATAATACAAGCAAAATTGCGGCTATCCATGCCTGTTGTTTCCAGTTGGTATTCAGATAAATGATAGCTGAAACAAAAAAAACAATGGCTATTCTTTGCAACGTGCCTGTCCATCGTATGCTGTGGAAATCAAACTGAGGCATCAGGTTAAGGAACATCCCCACCGCATAGATTTTTAATGATCGAAAGAATATTTTTTTATACATCTCAGAGCGTGCAACTCCTGCTTCCAGCCTTTTGGAATAAGCAAAGGCAATGGATGCGCCAACAAAATAAAGAAAATAGGGTGCTACCTGATCAGTAAAAGACAGGCCATTCCAAACGGTATGGCGAAGTGTGAAATAGACAGAGTCTTCGCTTCCCGGATAGTTGACAACAATCATTGCTGCAATGGTGAAACCTCTCAATGCATCAAGAGATATCAGGCGGTTGATTTGATTAGCCATATTGGTTTATTTATAAATTAGAAAATTGTTGCATCGCATAATTAGTATTAAAGTGTTGTGCTATTAAAAAAAGAATGTGTACGTTTGAGAACCCTTCAGGGAACCACTGCTTTTCACTACCGTAGCACATAGCTCAATCAAAGCTCCTTCCCGAAAACGCGATGTACATCCCTGCCGGTCGCAGGCTGGGTTTACGGTTCGCATTTTTGGTACTTTTTTGGCGAAGCAAAAAAGTACAAACTACATTTTGAAGCAAAACTCACATTCATGCTTAATTATTCGATAATTTAATAGCACAACACGTAAGTATTACTGCATTTCAGAATCAAAGTGGCTGGCTTGTATGGCTTGCTTTGATATTATCGGTGCACTGATATATCCAAAGTATCTTCCCATCCAGTAAGGCAGCAGATATACATCGCCTCCTCCCAGCTCAGCAGATCCTTCGCCATTGTCATCTAACTTAAAAAAATTCCTGTTGTGTTTGTTCTCAGGTCTCTCATCTGGTGGCAACACTTTCGCAGTTGTTCTTTCCAGATTGTTTTCTTTTAAGTACACCAGGTCTTTTCTGCCGCTGTTTTGAATGGACCAGGTAATGAGATCGAGCGGCATCCGTTTCAGGTACCAGATAGTTTCATTCAGGTCAAAACTTTTTGCACCGGTGATTGCAGCATACCAAAGATTCCATAAGCCTTCTTTTTCCGGCCTTATAAAATCCCAATGATCGCGGATAGCTTCCTTGTATTTATTTTTCAATGTATCATTGAATGCATATGGATACAGACCCCAGTAACCAAGAAAATACATCTCATCATCTGAACTGTTCCATCCGCCAGACATTAACTGGCTCCATTTGTCTGCTGTTGCCGGGGCTGGCCCAATCTCTTTGATAGGGCGCACAAGATCGTCCAGATATTTTTCTTTATTCAGTAACTCAAACGCTTTCTTCCTGTATTTTTCTTTTCGGGTAAAATGCCATGCTGTTTGCAAATAGCTGATGATGTTGGAGGCATATAATTTTTTGTCACCGACCATATCGGGAAACCGGTTCACATATTCCGGCCCCCATCTGCCCCACAGCGTTGGTCTGCCATCCACATCAATCAATTGTAAGCCATTGTCCAGAATATAACCGGTAAGATTATCAATAAGCCGGATGGCTTTTTGTTTTAGAACGGAATCGTCCAGATACTCAGCGGCCATGGTCAATGCAAAATACTGGCCATCTGCCTGATCGCTGTTGGCCGAGCCTCTCCAATCCCATGCTGAATCGGCGGAGTGCATCCAACTGCTGGGCACACTGTCATAACCCGGATACCAGTAGTCTTTATTTTCTTCACGCACTTCATCTTTAAATTCGACCGTGCCTCTTCTTTCAATACAGCGGCCAAACAAACCTTTGATACCGCTGAGCGTGAACAATCTCTCCATCGCATCCAACGATTCGATGCAATTTTGTTTTGCTTCTGCATCATGTGTCACAAGATAACGGAACAGTTCACCACTGAGGTACATGGATGTCCAGATATTGTCACTGTCGTGCGGGCGCATCTGGGCAGTAGCGACATCGCCATTTTTTATATTGGTGTAATCAGCATAAAAGCCATAACGGATATGCCTTTGCCTGACGATCGCTTCATAGTAAGCGGCCTTTTCTTCAAGTGTCATTTTAGTCTGGCAGATTTTACCAAATCCATGCTTGGTCAATATCAGCACGCTATTATGATCGCCCCTGGTTATATCGGTTACTTCGTTATCCGGCAGCCATCTTTCAGATGCATAATAATCAAAGCTGCCATCTTTTTTTTGCATAAAAGCTCCTTTTGAAGAACCAAACCATGCATGGCCTTTCACTTCTTCAATACAGGTAATATCTTCTGCGGGTAAATGGTTGAATTTTTTTGCTGGTTCGTTTGCATAGGGTAGCTTGATTTCCTCATAACCATGGTGGGTTCCTAAAAGTATTTTAGTGCCGGATACTTTGAAACAGGTAAAATCGCCGGCTTCAAGAACACGAACCATTTTTTTTTCAGTTGGGGAAAAATAATATAGCCCTTTTGAAGAAAGTATCCAAAATAAATCCTTCGCTTCCTGAAATTGGATATCCATCACCGTGAATAGATCCTCGGCTGCCCATAATATTTTCTCCTGCCGAATCAGTTTAATGTGACGGCCATCTGAAATAAGAAAACTAAAATCTTTTCCTCCTGCAATGATGCGGGTGGCTTTCATGTCATGGGTAATATAGAGCCTGCCTGCCCATGCATTGCTCATGACCGCTTTATCATCAGCAAACACAAATTCATTTTTATAAAGGCAAATGCCGGAAAGAATTTTATCCGCCAAAGCTCTGTAACTCACGTCTTTCACCAGTGTGCCGGGCTCCAAGAGCTTGCCATCTTCAGGAATGAACAATCCGTCTTTAGCAAATACTTTGATGTTGCCATTATGGTCAGCCAGAATTTTTGTTGGCCTGGAATTGCTGTCAGCGAAATAATACTTAATACTGTACCGCTGATCATACGGCACATCCGGATAAAAAGATACTGCACCATCTTGTTGATGCAGTATCTTTGAAACAACTGGTTTTTCATGCAGTTTTTTTGATACAGGCTCGCTGATAATTTTTAAATAGCGCCCCATCCAATAAGGTAAAAGCCAAATGTCTCCGGCACTGTATTCTGCGCTGCCATTATCATCGCCTCCGTCAAGGTCAAAGCGGTTAGAGTTATGCCTGTTGATTGGCAATTCATCTGGTGGCAACACTTCTTTAATGGTTTGATTGCGGAAATTTTTGGGAATGAATTCGATATCTTTTCTTTCACTGTTTTTTACTTTCCAGTCAATCAGGTCCATCGGATATTTTTGTAAATACCAGATCGCTTCTTTCAAATCAAAACTTTTTACTCCTGTGATTGCTGTCAAAATATCCCAGCCTCCTTCCTTTTCGGGTCTTTCAATTTCCCAATGGTCAAGAATGGCTGTTTTGAATTTATTTTTTAGTGTATCATTCAATGCATATCGGTAAAGCCCCCAATAACCCAGAAAATACATCTCATCGTCAGAATGGTTCCAGCCATCAGATAATTCCTTGCTCAGCGCATCTGCATCGGCAGGTGCACGCCCGATCTCCTTCATTGAACGCATAAGGTTTTCCAGGTAACCATATTTATTCATCAGTTCCAAAGCTTTTTCTTTATAAATATTTTTGTGAGTAAAATGATAAGCAGTTTGCAGCATCGAAATAATATTTGAAGAAGTGATCTTCCGGTCGCCTACTGTCTTTGGCCTCGCATTCACATATTCCGGGTTCCATCTTCCCCAGGTAGTTGGTTCGCCGTTCCAATCCACCATGTACATGCGATGGTCAACAATATGCTGCATCAATGCATCCATCAGCCGGATGGCTTTATTCTTTATATCAGGTACATCAATCAGTTCAGCAATAACGCCAAAAACAAACATATGGCCGATTGCCTCATCGCTGCTGGTAGTAGATTTCCAATCCCATTCCGGGTCTTCGGAATGTCTCCATATCTCAAATGGTGGTTGCACGCCTGCATTACCGCCGGAAGGAGTCTTATCTCCATTGGGCGAGGTTGCCACATCCGAAATCTCATACCCCTTTCTTTCAAAAGAACGGGCAGGAAACCCTTTAATGTGCGTGATCGTATATAATCGTTCCATCGCATCCAGCGACTCACGGCAGTTCTCTAATGCTTCGGGCGATTTGGTAGCTGCATAGCGGAACACTTCCGCTCCAAGGTACATGGAAGTCCAGAGGCCATCATTGTCCGAGTCTTCCAGTGAGCCGGTGCTCACATCGCCATTTTTCATTCTGGTAATTGTTGCGTTGAACCCAAGGCGGATATGCCGCTGACGCACCTGTTTTTCAAAGTACAATACCTTATCATATAAAGTCATTGACTCAAAATGTATTTCGCCCAGGCCCTTATCTGTAAGAATTAATACAGAACCATTGCTGCCTTTCGCAATGTCGTTTACTTTGTCCGAAGGTATCCATCGCTTAGAAGCATAGTATTTAAATTTGCCGTCGTGCTGCAATTGGAATGCGCCACTGACCGAACCAAACCACAGTTTATTTTCAATCTCCTTTACAACTGTGAGATCATTACATGGGAGCTTACTATTAACAGCACTTATTTGTTCTCCGCTCTCTGCATTTAATGTAAAATAACCTTTGTGGGTGCCAACAACCAATTCATGATTATTATTTGCTAATGTTAAACAGGTTAAGCCTTCTCCGTTAAATTTAGTGTTGAACGTTTTATTATTTGGATCAAAGACAGATATACGGCGCTCACCCAGCAGCCAGAATAAATTTCTCTTTTTGTCAAAAACAATATCAATCAATTGGTCGGCAGTAGCCGATTCAAATAATACTTTTGAATCCTTAATTAGTTGAATGGATTTGCCATCTGTAAGTAAAAAGGAAAATTCTTCGCCTGCGCAAAACAAGTTCACATCGGGCATGGTATGAAGGCAATATAATTTTCCTGCCCATGCATTGCTTAGCACAGCCTTATCATCTGCATACACAAACTGATTTTGGTAAAGGCTGATGTCTTTAATTTTCTTTGCCGTCATGGGCAAATAAGAAACATCAGGGACCAGTTTGCCCGGATAAAGAAATTTACCATCGGATAATCTCAGAAGCCCATCTGAAGAATATACCTGTACCACGCCATTTCGGTCACAATAGACTTTTTTTAGAAGGATATCGGAATTTTTAAGATTCCTTATTTCATATTTGATGCTGTAATCCTGTAAATAGGCTGTATCCTTATGCACAGGCTGACCGGGCAACCCCGGGGCTTTATCTGGCGCGGACAGTAAATTGTTCAGAACAAAACAAAACCAGGCTAACGTGCATGCATATCTTTTAATCATCATCATTTCATTTATGAAAAACTATTGAATCATTGTAAGGTATCGCCCTATCCAATAGGGATAGAGCCAGTAAACAGGTTCTCTTTCTGTGTTGGGCGAACCGCCGGTTGCCTCCCATGGATTTCTGTCCCAGCGAACGGCGCCTCGTATGCTTACAGGCGGCAATTCATCAACCTGCCATTCGTTTAATACCGGGGTATGAACCATTTTTACATCTTCTCTCTTCGAGTGGTCAATATCCCAGTCAACCAGATCAAGCGGAGCGTCAATCAGAAAATCAACGGATGCATCTAACGCCACTTTTTTATTTCGCGCATAACAATAAAGAAAATTGATGAGCGGATTTTTATCATTCTTTCTATGCTCCATCCAGTTGTCCATATGATGTTGATAGAAAGCGAGCAATACAGGGTCTTTTTCGCAGTGCAGCAATATGGGATAGATATAAGCCTGTAGCATCACATCAAAATAAATAAACCATGCGGGATTTTGATTAACGATGCCTTCCATGTTTTTTAAATAATGCTCTTTGTTGATCAATCGCAGATAATGCTGCTGGTATTTTTCATTATTGGTAACATAGTAAGCCAGTTTCAAAAATGCCAGCAATTCCATGGAGTTCTGGTTTCTGTCCGGTGTCCATTCTGGATCATGGTTCAGCAATTCCGGCGACCACACAGACCATCGTGTATGGGTACTGTCAACATCCATCATGGAAAAATGATGCGCAATTAAATGGTCCACCAATGAAGAAATATGATTACGGACCAATATTTTTTCTTCTTCAGTGGCTGCCAACTGATAATAGAAATAATATCCCATCATATGCCCGCACCATTCATCACTGCTCGCATCGCCCTTCCAGAGCCATTTTCCATCGGCAGATTTGTGCCAGCGGATTTCGACAGGTTTGAAACGTGGTTCATTTGCCAGTTCTTCCGCTTTTTCCTGCTCTGTATATGTACGGTTGCCATCATGCACCCTGTTTGCCCATGCAACAGGCACCATCGTTCTCGCGAAGTACCCGTCACCGTTAGTGATATCCTTCAATTGTTTTAAAAAATGAAATGCCTTCTTTGCCTTTTCTCTCGCATCCTCACTTTTTGTAGCTGCGTATCGAAAAGATTCCATGGCAAGATAGTTGCCGGTATATTCTCCGTCGTTGTCATCATCTTCTGGTTGCCACTGAGTAGTATCACCGGGATTTATCAGATGGCATTGGCCGGATATCCACGGCTCACGGATATGTCTTCTCATCATCACACCATAAAAGTAATCCTGCTTGGCAGCCAGCGTCATCCATTTCCTTTTTATAGCACTTACGCCATTTTCAGTGGCGATCCATGCATTGCCTTCTTTGTCAAAAGCAATATCGTTTACATGATCATCA
>Ga0182030_10006803_pt1 | contig 24022 bp, 24 predicted proteins | sample 812S3MmetaG_FD_121299 | JGI IMG/M metagenome (GOLD analysis project Ga0182030, IMG submission 121299) | Permafrost microbial communities from Stordalen Mire, Sweden - 812S3M metaG (Illumina Assembly) | ecosystem: Environmental > Terrestrial > Soil > Wetlands > Permafrost | place: Sweden...
TATCTGGCGACGATCGTCGTGGTGATGGTGTTGCTGCCGACGGTTGACGAGACGCCGCAACCACTACGGGACGCCTCAGGCGCGATCATCTACCCCGGCTTTCCCGCCGACGTACTCTACGAGTTCAGATTGCTCTCGCTGGCTACCCAGCTGGTGCTATGGGTGACCATCGGCCTGGTCTTCGCGTCACTCGCCGAGCGGCTGGTCGCAGACACGGCCACGAGCGAACGGGCATCGAGTATCGCGGCGTGACCGAGGTCGTCCGGCTGACCTTGGTGTCGCACGCGATGACTGATGCCATGGCAGCCGGGCGTTTTCCTGCCGACGAACCGCTCAACGATACCGGCCTTCGGCATGCCGAAGCGGCTGCGCGCCTTGCTATCTCCGCCGGCACTCGCCAATTCACCGCTCCCGAGCGGCGTGCCCGCCAAACCGCGCAGCTGCTGGGCTTGCAGGCCACCACCGAGCCGCAGTTGGCCGACCTTGACTGCGGGAGCTGGCGCGGGCAGCCACTCGACACCGTCGGATCGACCGATCTTGCGCTGTGGCTGACCGACCCTGCCGCGGCGCCGCACGGCGGCGAGTCCATCGTCAACCTCATCGACCGGGTATCTGACTGGCTGGAATCGTTGACCGACAACACCTTACGGACGGTGGTCGTCACGCATCCGGCGGTGATCCGAGCGGCGATCCTGATCGCCTTGAACGCGCCGCCCACCTCGTTCTGGCGCATCGATGTCGCTCCGGCCAGCTGCGTCGTCATGCACTTTCGCGAAAACTCTTGGCGGGTAAGGCTCTAAGAGCTACTGCGGTGCGATCAACCCGAAGACTTGCTTGGCCACCCGCAGCATCCAACCGGTTACCTTCGGCCCGTGATCGCGTGGCCAATTCAACTGAAAGCTGACGACCCACGGCTGCTTGGTCTTGTCGACGGCATACCAACTGAAGGTCAAATCACCCGGCAAACCACCGGCTTTCGCGCCGATGTATGGCCAAACGTTTCGATCAAGCTGGATACCCGACACGGCCGACAGGATCTGCCGGACCGGCGCGGCCTCGCCGACCGCGTCGGCCTGCAGCGCCGCATGAACTCGGCAGATGTCCTCGGCGCTGCCGTACCACTCCGCGCCGTACATAGAGGCCGGGGTGTGGGCGTGCTCGGGATCAGGTTCGTAGGGAGTGGAATTCGCCTGTGCCAGCAGCTGAGCACGGACTTGCGGCGACGCCTGCTGCCATTGAGCGCGCAGATCCGGTTTACCCCAGCCGATGGAGAACAACTCGTACATCGTGGGGAAGGGTGTCATGCTGGCCGGATCGTGATGGCCGGCCGTGGCAAGGGCTTCCTCGATCGCGTGCGTGCCCATCCGTTCGATCAGCAAGTCGGTGGCCATGTTGTCGCTGGTGGCGATCATCTTCTCGGCGGCGGTCCGAACCGAAACATGCGCTCCGGGCGGCAATCCCAGGCCGGAGGAGCCCACAGCTTTGCTCTTCTCGGTTACCGTCAACTGATCGTCCCAGGACACCGTGCGGTTCTTGGCCGCAGTCGCCAGCGCGTGCAGCACATACAGCTTGAAAATCGATGCCAGCGGCAAAGATTCGCTGGTATTAGTGCCTTGCACCGGGTCGCACTGACCATTGTCGACCTTGGCGACCTGGTAGGAGTAGCGAGCACCGGTCTTGCTCAGTACCGCGTCGACGTCGTGCCACGAGGTGATCGTGGGCGCCAGCGTCTCGAGATCGAACCCATCAACGCGCCCGAAGTCGTCGGTGTGAATCCGGACGTCTTGGCGGGCACCGTAGGAGGAGGTGAGGTGCAGGGTGGCTGCGCTCGCGCCGATATCCACGCCGTCGAGGGTGAACGGACGATCCCACCACAACGCCTCCATGATGGTTTCCACCGAATCGACCTTGTCCGGCGCGGCCAGGGTGCGAACTCCGACCGGGCCGATGGGCCAGTCGGAGTTGAGCATGTCCATGGTCTGCTGAGCCCGCAGACCCGGGGGAGTCCGGGTGTCGATCGCCCGGGAAGGGTTCGCCGCGTTGGCCTGCAGAGAAGGAGAGGTCGCGCAACCCGGTGTCAAGGCAGCAACGAGTGCGGTGGCGGCGGTGAGGGCAAGCACCCGCTGCCGCGCCGGGCGCCGACTACGCAGTGGGCTTCTTCCCGACAACGTCCATGACAACCTCGAACTCCAGCAGCGACGCGCCAGTTGCCACCGGGTTGGCACGCTGACCAGCATGGGCTTCGACGGCGGGCCCACTCGCCCACGCCTGGAATGCTTCATCGGACTCCCACTGTGTCACCACGAAGTAGCGGTTCTCACCCTTGACCGGGCGCAGCAGCTGAAAGCCCAGGAAGCCGGGTTGGTTGTCCACCGCGTGCGCGCGGTGGGCGAACCGCTTCTCCAGCTCAGGACCAGCGTCGGCGGGTACTTCGATTGCATTGATCTTCACCACTGGCGGCATGCCCGTTAGGCTACCGCGCCCACCTCGCTTGTCCCGCTGTAGGGCTTGCCACGCAAGATGGTGACATGACTGGCAACCTGCTGACCTGCCGTGGCGGCCAAGGTGAGCCGTTGGTGCTGGTGCACGGCTTGATGGGGCGGGGCAGCACCTGGTCGCGGCAGCTGGGCTGGCTGAACCGGTTGGGCACGGTCTACACCTACGACGCGCCGTGGCACCGGGGCCGAGACGTCGACGATCCGCATCCGATCAGCACCGAACGGTTCGTGGCCGATCTGGCCGACGCGGTAAGCGCCTTGGGGGCGCCGGCCCGGCTGGTCGGGCATTCGATGGGTGCCCTGCACTCGTGGTGTCTGGCCGCGGAGCGCCCCGATTTGGTCTCGGCATTAATCGTCGAGGACATGGCGCCCGACTTCCGGGGCCGTACCACCGGCCCGTGGGAGCCCTGGCTGCATGCGCTCCCCGTCGAATTCGACTCCGCTGAACAAGTATTCGGTGAATTCGGGCCGGTCGCCGGAAGATACTTCCTGGAAGCCTTCGACCGCACCGACACCGGCTGGCGGTTGCACGGACACACGTCGCGCTGGATCGAGATCGCGGCCGAATGGGGCACCCGCGACTACTGGACTCAGTGGCTGGCGGTGCGGGCGCCGGCTTTGCTTATCGAGGCCGGCAATTCGGTCACCCCGCCGGGACAGATGTGCGAGATGGCAAAAAATCGTTCTGCCACAACATATTTGGCTGTTCCGGAAGCCGGTCATCTGGTTCATGACGAAACGCCGGAGGTCTACCGCCAGGCGGTCGAGTCATTCTTGGCGGCGACGCACGCCTGAGCATGGCCGGTCCGGCTGGTGGTAGCCGCCCCCGTGGCCAAAGTCTTGGCCGCGAAGATCGTCACACAATATGATAAATTCTTCAACTGTTCGAATATAGGAACTTTGTATTCCTCAGGAGATCAGGGCCGTGTCCGAGCCGTTGTACAAGGTCAAGGCCGAATTCTTCAAGACGCTGGGACATCCGGCGCGGATCAGGATTCTGGAGCTTCTCGAGGTGGGAGACAAATCGGTCGCTGAGCTGTTGCCTGAGGTCGGGCTGGAGTCTTCGAATCTGTCCCAGCAGCTGGGTGTTCTGCGCCGGGCGGGGGTGGTCGACGCGCAACGGGACGGCAACACGATGATCTACTCGATCGCCTCCCCGGGTATCGCCGAACTGCTGATGGTGGCGCGCAAGGTTCTTACCGGAGTGCTCAGCGATCGGGTCGCGGTGTTGGAGGACCTGCGCGCTGGCGGCGCGGAGTAGCGGCCATGAGCTGGATTTCCAAAGCGTTCCGGGTCGGTCGGATCGCGGAACCCGCGGCGCCTGCACCGCAGCCGATAATGAAACCTCCTGCGGGAGTGCGTGGTTCGCTTCAGATCCGGCACGTCGACGCGGGCTCGTGCAATGGGTGTGAGGTGGAAATCTCGGGCGCGTTCGGACCGGTGTATGACGCCGAGCGGTTCGGTGCGCGGCTGGTGGCCTCCCCGCGCCACGCGGACGCGCTGCTGGTGACCGGCGTCGTGACACGCAATATGGCCGGCCCGCTGCGCACCACGGTCGACGCCACCCCGCAGCCACGGGTGGTGATCGCCTGTGGGGACTGTGCTCTGAACCGGGGCGTGTTCACCGATGCCTACGGCGTGGTCGGCGCAGTGGGTGAGGTGGTGCCCGTCGATGTGGAAATCCCGGGGTGCCCGCCGACGCCGAGCCAGATCATCGCGGCGATCAGATCGGTGACCGGCAAGTGACGACCACCCTGGTGGCCAGCGCGGTTCCAACACCAAACCAATTGCCCCGCAACGATTTCAGACCAGCCTTCGCGGGTGGACTGACGGCGCTGCTCGGTGCGGGCGGGGTATGGGCAGGCGTGCTGGGGATGTTCGGTTCGATTTGCGCAGTACACATCGGGTGGTTGCTTCCCCTGTCGGGGGTGCAGCTGGGCCTGGATCCGCTGGGCGGGTTTTTTATGTCGGTTACCGGGGCGGTCGCGGTCGGGGTCGGGGTGTACACGATCGGGTATGCCCGGCGTGGGCATCTGGGTCGGGTCACACTGGCCGTGTTGCCGTTGTTTGTCGCGGCGATGCTGCTGGTTACCGCTGCGGGCTCGGTGACCACGTTTTTGTTGGCGTGGGAGTTGATGGCGGTCGCCTCGTTGGTGTTGGTACTGGCCGACCACACCCGCGCGCAGGTGCGCTCCGCTGCATTGGTGTACGCGGTGATGACCCAGTTGGGGTTTGTGGCGATCCTGGTCGGGCTGATCGTTTTGTCGGCGGCTGGTGGGGCGGACCGGTTTGCCGATCTACACCGGATACCGCAGGGTGCGCGCACCGGGGTCTTTCTGTTGACGACGGCGGGGTTCGGGTCGAAGGCCGGGCTGGTGCCGCTGCACGCCTGGTTGCCGCGTGCCCACCCCGAGGCGCCCAGCCCGGTGTCGGCGCTGATGAGCGCGGCGATGGTCAACCTGGGGGTCTATGGCATCTGCCGTGTCGATCTGCAGCTACTCGGGCCGGGTCCGGGCTGGTGGGGGCTGACCTTGATGGTTGTCGGCGGAGTGTCGGCGCTCTATGGCGTGGTGCAGGCCTCGGTGGCCACGGATCTCAAACGGCTACTTGCCTATTCGACAACCGAGAACCTTGGGTTGATCACGCTGGCGTTGGGAGCCGCGACCCTTTTCGCGGCCTCCGGCGCCTACGGCCCAGCGACGATCGCTGCGGCGGCGGCCATGTTGCACCTGATCGCGCACGCGGCGTTCAAAAGCCTCGGATTCCTGGCGGCCGGGTCGGTTCTGGCCGCAACGGGGCTGCGTGACCTCGACCGGCTGGGTGGTCTGGCGCGCCGGATGCCGACCACCACCACGCTGTTCGGGGTGGCCGCGCTGGGGGCGTGTGGGCTACCCCTGGGCGCCGGGTTCGTCAGCGAGTGGTTGCTGGTCCAGTCGCTGATCCACGCGGCTCCCGGGCACGCCACCGTGCTCGCCTTGACCACGCCGCTGGCGGTAGGCGCGGTCGCGCTCACCACAGGCCTGGGGGTGGCGGCGATGGTCAAGGCATTCGGAATCGGGTTCCTGGCGCGGCCGCGCTGCCAGGAGGCCGCTGCGGCTCGCGAGGCAACGGGCAGCATGCTGGCCGGCATGGCAATCGCGGCGGCCGCCTGTCTGGTGCTGGCGGTGGCGCCCTCGGTCGTCGCACCCGCGCTGCGTCGGGCGATCGCCGCGCTACCCGCAGCCCGGACAGTGGAGTTCACCGACCTCGGCGCGGTGGTGCGGCTGCCCGGCCTGCAGGGGTCGATCGCACCCGGGGTGATCGCCGCCGGCGTTGGGGTGGCCGCACTGGCCGTGGCCGCCCTGGCGCGTTGGTGCCGGCGGCGTCCGGCACCCGCTACATTGCCGCTGTGGGCATGTGGCGCAGACGATCTCACCCCACGCATGCAGTACACAGCCACGTCATTCGCCGAGCCGCTGCAGCGGATCTTCGATGACGTCCTACGTCCCGACACCGATATCGAGGTCACTCACGCCGCCGAGTCGCAATATCTGGTTGACAAGATCACCTACCGCACCAAAATCGCCGATGCGATCGAGGACCGCTTCTATACGCCGGTGATCCAGGTGGTGGCAGCCGCAGCGGGAATCGTGCGGCGCGCCCACACCGGCAGCGTGCACCTCTACCTGGCTTACGGTGCGCTCGGCGTGCTGGTCGTGCTGGTCGTCGCCCGATGAACGTCCTGTCCTACGTCGCGGGCGCGGTGCAGATCGGCACCGTGATCGTCGGGGCGCCACTGGTGGTCGGGCTTACCCGGCAGGTGCGCGCACGCTGGGAGGGCCGCGTCGGTGGCGGCGTCCTCCAGCCCTGGCGCGACATAGTCAAACAGCTTGGCAAACAACAGATAACCCCGCTCGGCACAACGGTGGTGTTCGCGGCCGCGCCCGCCATCGTCGCCGGATCGACACTGCTAATCGCCGCGATCGCACCGCTGGTAGCCACCGGATCTCCACTGGATGCCAGCGCGGACCTGTTCGCGGTGGTCGGCCTGCTGTTCGTGGGCACGGTCGCATTGACCCTGGCCGGCATCGACACCGGTACCTCCTTCGGAGGTATGGGCGCAAGCCGCGAGATCACCATCGCCGCGCTGGTCGAACCCACCATTTTGCTCGCGGTCTTCGCCCTGTCCATACCGGCTGGATCCGCCAATCTCGGTGCCCTGGTGGCGAATACCATCACCCACCCCGAGCAGGTGGTGTCGGTGGCCGCTGTGCTGGCGTTCGCCGCGCTGGTGATCGTGATCGTTGCCGAGACCGGCCGGCTGCCAGTGGACAACCCGGCCACTCATCTCGAGCTGACGATGGTGCACGAGGCGATGGTCCTCGAATACGCCGGTCCGCGCCTGGCGCTAGTCGAGTGGGCGGCCGGCATGCGACTGACCGTGCTGCTGGCGCTACTGGCAAACCTGTTCGCGCCGTGGGGCATTGCGGGCGGCCAGCCCAGCGCGATTGACATCGTCGTCGGCGTCGCAGCGGTGGTGGCCAAGGTCGCCGTGCTGGCGGGACTGCTCGCAACCGTCGAGGTGTTCGTCGCCAAACTGCGGCTGTTCCGGGTTCCCGAGCTGCTGGCCGGGTCATTCCTACTGGCGTTACTCGCCGTAACCGCTGCCAACTTCTTCACGGTATCGGCATGACATACAACACTTTCACGGTATTGGTCGACCTCGCCGCCGGCGGGCTGATCTTGGCGGCGGTACTCATCGTATGGCGCCGCGACCTGGCCGCCATCATCCGTCTGCTGGCGTGGCAGGGCGTCGCTCTGGCGGCCATCCCCATCCTGCGGGGGGTTTACGACAGCGACGGCGCGCTCATCGGTGTCGGTGTCGCCGTGCTGGTGTTGCGGGCTGCGGTACTGCCGCGGTTGCTCTCCCGTGCAGTCGGCGCCGAGCCGCGATCCCACCACGAGGCGACCCCGCTGGTGAACACCGCCACCTCGCTGCTGATCACCGCCGCGCTGACGCTGGCCGCGTTCGCGGCCACTCGATCGTTGGTGAACCTGCAGCCGGCGGCCTCAACCAATGCTGTCCCGGCCGCTACCGCGGTGGTGCTCATCGCATTGTTGGTGATGGTCACGCGGCGGCACGCGGTGTCACAAGCCGCAGGGTTTTTAATGCTGGACAACGGAATCGCCGCGACCGCGTTCCTGCTCACTGCCGGGGTGCCACTGATCGTTGAACTCGGCGCCTCCCTGGACGTGCTGTTCGCACTCATCGTGATCGGCGTTCTGACCGGCCGGCTGTCTCGCACCTTCGGCGGCGCCGACCTGGACGCGCTGCAGGAGCTGCACGACTGATGACCGGCTTACTGCTAGCCGCTATCCTCACGCCGATCGGCGCGTCGATCGCCACTCTGATTGTCGGGTGGCGCCGGGCGACCGCCGCGCTGATCGTTCTCTCAGCGATAACCGTGCTGGGGTGCGGCGCGGCGCTGGGGCTGCGTGTCGGGGCGGGAACCCAGTTCGCGTTGGGCGGGCTGCTGCGCGTCGACGCGCTGTCCGTCACCATGCTGATAGTCATCGGAATCGTTGCCACCCTGGCCACCTGGGCCAGCATCGGCTACCTCGATGCCGAACTCGCCCACGGTCACACCGACGCACGCGGCGCCCGAGTGTATGGGGCGCTGACTTCCGCGTTCCTTGCTGCGATGGTTGTTGCTGTGTGCGCCAACAACATCGGCGTCATCTGGGTCGCCATCGAAGCCACCACGGTGATCACCGCCTTCCTGGTCGGACACCGCCGTACCCGCACGGCACTCGAAGCGACCTGGAAATACGTCGTGATCTGCTCGGTCGGCATAGCGATGGCCTTTCTTGGCACGGTGCTGCTGTACTACGCCGCCGAGCGTGCCGGCGCGCCGGCCGACGCGGCCCTGAACATCGACGTGCTGATGGCACACGCGGGCGTGCTAGATCCCGGTACCGCTCGCCTGGCGGGCGGGCTGCTGCTGATCGGCTACGGCGCCAAGGCCGGGCTGTTTCCGTTCCACACCTGGTTGGCCGACGCGCACAGCCAGGCCCCGGCGCCCGTTTCGGCGCTGATGAGCGGGGTGCTGCTGTCGGTGGCGTTCTCGGTACTGATTCGGATCAAACCGATCATCGACACCGTCACCGGGCCCACCTTCATGCGATCGGGGCTGCTCGTGATCGGGCTGGCGACGCTGTTGATCGCGGCCCTGATGCTGACCGTGACACCCGACATCAAACGCATGCTTGCCTACTCCTCGATGGAGAACATGGGGCTGATCGCGATCGCCGCGGCGGCCGGAACCACGCTCGCGATCGCTGCGCTGCTGCTGCACGTGCTCGCTCACGGGATCGGAAAGACGGTCCTGTTCTTGGCGAGCGGTCAGCTGCAGGCCGCGCACGACTCCACTGCGATCGCTGACATCACCGCCGTGCTGCGGCGGTCCCGCCTGATCGGTGTATCCCTCGCCGTCGGTGTGATCGTGCTGCTCGGGCTGCCGCCCTTCGCGATGTTCGCCAGCGAGTTGGCCATCGCCCGCTCGCTCGCCGACGCCCGGCTCACCTGGGCCCTTGCCGCAGGCATGCTGCTGATCGTGGTTGCGTTCGCCGCGCTGGCGCGCAACTGGGGTCACATCCTGCTAGGCGACTCCACCGGCACGCCAGCGATCGCCGTGCCCCGAACGGTCGCCGCGGCCCTGCTCCTCGGTGTCGCGGCATCGATCGCCCTCGGCATCACCGCAGGCCCGCTTGCTGATCTATTCACCGCCGCAGCCAGAGGCATTGGGGCATCGCCGTGAGACGTAACTTGGTGCAGCACAGGCTATCTCTTGATGGGCTGACCGACATGGTAGAAGAATTGCTAGGCAATGGGTTTCGTCTGTGCCTGGTGGCGGCCCACGACGACGACGATTCCTTCCGCGTCGTTTACCTGTTCCTCGCTGGCTGGCCTGATCGCCGTGTCGAACTCGAATGCGTTATTTCCAAGGATGATCCGATGGTCCCTTCGCTGGCATACCTGTCGTTTTCGGCTAGCAGATTCGAGCGCGAAATGGCAGACCTATATGGGATCCGGCCCGTCGGCCATCCCAAAGTGCGACGGCTAGTGCGCCATGCTCACTGGCCCGAAGAGTGGTATCCCATGCGCAGCAACGCCTCGCCCGCACCCGAATTCGAAGACAGCGGCCACTTCCCATTCGTCACGGTTGAGGGACCCGGGGTTTATGAGATCCCGGTGGGTCCCGTGCACGCAGGGCTGATCGAGCCCGGTCATTTCCGCTTCTCCGTCGCAGGCGAAACCGTGCTGCGACTCAAGGCGCGACTGTGGTTCGTGCATCGAGGCCTGGAAAAGCTCTTCCAGGGCCGGCAGGCTGACGGCGCAGTCGAACTGGCCGAACGCGTCAGCGGCGACACTTCCGTCGCACACGCGCTCGCCCACTGCCTCGCCATCGAAGATGCCCTGGAGATCGATCTCCCCGACGAGGTACATCGGCTGCGTGCGCTGCTCGTCGAGCTCGAACGGCTCTACAATCACGTTACCGATTTGGGCGCGTTGGCCAACGACGTTGGGTTCTCCCTAGCCAACGCACACGCTCAGCGCATTCGCGAACAACTGCTGCGGCTGAACGCGGCCGTAACCGGACATCGGCTGCTGCGCGGCGCCGTCCGTCCCGGCGCTGTCACGCTGCAGGCGCTGCCCGACACTACTCAGCTGCGATCCATTGCGGCCGACGTCGCCGAGGTCGCCGAACTGACCCTGCGCAACGCCGTGGTGTACGACCGGTTCGCGGGGACCGCCCTCCTAGGCGCAGAAGACGCTCACGCCCTGGGCTGCCTCGGCTATGTCGCGCGCGCCAGCGGCATGCGCACCGACGCCCGACTCGAACACCCCACCACCGCACTACCCGTCACTGAGATCGGCGCCGACGCGGGGGATGTGCTAGCCCGTTATACGGTGCGACGCGACGAATTCGCAGCGTCTATCGAGTTGGCAACTTATTTGATCGAATCACACACGGGTCCAATCGAATACGCCAAGACTCCATCCTCACCGCACACTTCCCTCAGCGGTATCGGCATCGTCGAAGGCTGGCGCGGCACCATCGTCCACCGCGTCGAAATCGACGCAGCCGAGCGGATCACCCGCGCCAAGATCGTCGACCCATCCTGGTTCAACTGGCCGGCGCTGCCGGTCGCGATGGCCCACACCATCGTCCCCGACTTCCCGTTGGCTAACAAAAGCTTCAATCAGTCTTACGCCGGCAACGATCTCTGACCAACCAGCCCGCGCTTAGCTACCCTCGCCGGCCAACGCAAACAGGCCGTCCACGGTCCGGGTAATCAGGCCGTCGGCGAGCAACGAGTCTAGCGCGCGGTCGCGCTGTTGAGTATCAGTCAACCAAGCCACGTCCAGCTCCGCCCGGGTGACCGGAAAATCACTGAGGCGCAATACGTCCAGCAGTAATCCACGGACCTGGCGGTCGGTGCCCGCGTAGCTTTGAACGCGGCGCGCCGGGCCCTGCGCGGGGGGATAACCCGCATCCCGCCAGGCGCACTCGCTAACTGGACACAATCCGCAACGCGGCGCGCGCGCAGTGCACACGATGGCACCCAGTTCCATCAAGGCTACCGAAAACTGGGGCGCCGTATCGTCTTTCGGCAGCAGTGCCGAGACATCGGCATGATCGCGAGTGGTGGACGGGGAACCTGCGTCGGCCAGTCCATGCACGGCGCGGGCCACCACCCGGCGCACGTTGGTGTCGACCACTGGCACCGGCTGGCGGTAGGCGAAGCACGCGACGGCTCGCGCCGTGTAGCTGCCGATGCCCGGCAACTCGAGCAGGGTCTCAACGTCGTCGGGAACCACATCGCCGTGGTCACGCGCAATGACGGTGGCACACTCGTGCAGGCGCTTGGCCCGTCGCGGATAGCCCAGCTTGCCCCAGGCGCGCAGCACATCGGCGGCGCTGGCCGCGGCGGTGGCCGAGGGGGTGGGCCAGCGGCGAACCCAGTCCATCCAGATCGGCAGCACCCGGGCCACCGGCGTCTGTTGGAGCATGAATTCGCTGACCAAGATCTGCCAGGCACTGACGCCGGGGTCCCGCCAGGGCAGTTCGCGGCGCGATCGGCCGTACCACTCCAGAAGTTCATCGGCCTGGATGTGCGGTTGGCTAGGCATTAACGCCCACCGCACAGCAGAATGTTTGCCATGCCCAACACCAGTCCGTTAACTGCATGGAAAGCACTCAAAGAGGGTAACGAGCGATTCGTTGCCGGCCAGCCCCTGCATCCCAGCCAGAGCGTCGAACACCGGACCAGCCTGGCCGGCGGGCAGAAGCCCACCGCGGTTGTGTTCGGCTGCGCGGACAGCCGGGTGGCCGCCGAGCTCATCTTCGACCAGGGCCTGGGTGACATGTTCGTGGTTCGCACCGCCGGGCAGGCCATCGACTCGGCGGTGCTGGGCTCCATCGAATTCGCGGTGACGGTCCTCGACGTCCCACTCGTCGTCGTCCTGGGTCATAACAGCTGCGGTGCCGTCAAGGCCGCCATTGCCGCGCTCGACGAGGGGGCGATCCCCGGCGGCTTCGTGCGGGACGTGGTCGAACGCGTCGCGCCGTCCATCCTGCTGGCTAGACGCGACGGCCTGAGCCGCGTCGACGAGTTCGAGGAACGGCACGTACAAGAGACGTTGGCACAGCTGGTGTCGCGTTCTTCGGCCATCTCGGGGCGGGTGTCGGCGGGCACCTTGGCGCTTGCCGGCGTCACCTACCACCTCGCCGACGGGCGGGCTGCGTTGGTCGACCACGTGGGTGACATCGGCGAGTAAGCCGGGGCGTCGACGCCGCCACTAACACGGCGGTCGGCCAGCTAACCGGGCGACACGCCGACCAGGATCGGCCAAATCGGCGTGACCTGCGCCTACGGTGTAATTGTGCTGGATCTGGAACCGCGTGGCCCGCTACCCACGGAGATCTATTGGCGGCGCAGGGGGCTGGCCCTGGGCATCGCAGTCGTCGTGATCGGCATCGCGGTCGCCACCGTCATCGCCTTTGTCGGCGGCAGCGCGGGTGCCAAACCCGCCAGTACCGGCAAAGCGAACTCCGCCGAGAACAAGCCGGGAGCACCGGCGCCGCCTCAGGCGCCACCGCCCGGGCAGGAGAGCGTCAACCCGGTGGCACCGCCACAGGGACTCAACCCGGAGTCTCCGACGCCAACGGCCGCGGTGATGCCGCCGCCGGTGCTGAAGGAGGGCGATGACTGCCCCGATTCGACGCTGGCCGTCAAGGGCCTGACCAACGCTCCCCAGTACTTCATCGGTGACCAGCCGAAATTCACCATGGTTGTCACCAACATCGGGCTGGTGTCCTGCAAGCGCGACGTGGGTGCCGCGGTGCTGGCGGCCTACGTCTACTCGCTGGACAACAAGCGGCTGTGGTCGAACCTGGACTGCGCGCCTTCCAACGAGACCCTGGTCAAGACTTTCACGCCGGGCGAGCAGGTGACGACCGCGGTGACGTGGACCGGCATGGGCTCAGCGCCGCATTGCCCGCTTCCGCGGCCGGCGATTGGGCCGGGCACCTACAACCTCGTCGTGCAGCTGGGCAATCTGCGCTCGTTGGCGGTTCCATTCATCCTGAACCAGCCACCGCCGCCGCCTGGCCCGGCGCCGGGACAGGCGGCGATGGCGCCACCGCCTGAGGCACCGCCGGGGGTTGCTCCCGGTCCGTCTCCCGCCGGATAAGGGAACTCAGCCCAGGGAGTCGGTGATCGTCGACTCCGCCAGCTGCGACAGTCCTTCTCGCACGTGACGGGCCCACATCGCGCCAATGCCGTCGACCGACTGCAGGTCGTTGGCGCTGGCCGCCAGCACGCCCTGCAGTGTCCCGAACGACCGGACCAGCAGATCCACGTGGGCGAACTGCAGCCGGGGGATTTCGGCCATCGCGCGGTAGCCACGTGGGCTCAGCGCCGAATCCTGCGCCTCGGTCGTCGTCGGATATCCGAAAACCTTTGCCAACCAAGTGAAGTCGAGCAGCTCGGCGTCCGATAGGGCATCGAGCTCATCGAGCGTGCCGGTCAGCTGTGCATCGGTTAGCGGCTCGGGGCTGGCGTGGTAGTCACGCACGATCAATTCCCGGGCGATGTCGTTTCCGCCCAGCAACTCCTCGAGCTGCAGCCGTAGCTGTCGCCCATCGGTGCCGAGTTCGACGCAGTCGTAGTCGATCTCCAAGCCGAGCCGCCGGACCAACTCGAGTCGCTGCACCACGGTCATCACGTCGCGCAGCGTGACGAAGTCTTCGATCTCGGCGCGCGACAGCTGCCTGCTGACCTCGTCGAGCCTGGTCTTATACCGCTCCAAGGTCGCGATGGCCTGGTTGGCCCTGGACAGGATGGTTGCCGAGTCGGCCACCACATGGCGCTCCCCGCCCACGTAGACGGTGACGATGTTCATCGAGTGGCTGACCGAGATCACCGGATAACCGGTCTGGATTGCGGCGCGTTCCGCCGAGCGGTGGCGGGTTCCCGATTCGTCGGTGGGTATGGACGGATCCGGGACCAATTGCACATTGGCGCGCACGATGCGGCTGCCGTCGGTGGACAGCACAACGGCACCGTCCATCTTCGCCAGCTCGCGCAGCCGGGTCGGCGCGTAGCGAACATCGAGGGAAAAGCCGCCATCGCAGATGGCCTCGACGTTCTCGTCGTTGCCGAGCACGATCAGTGCACCGGTACGGCCTCGCAGGATGCGCTCCAGGCCGTCCCGGAGCCCGGTGCCGGGCGCCAGGCGGGCGACAGTCTCACGCAGGGTCGGACGACTCACAGCGTGTCATTCTGCTACGCCAACGCCCGCGGTGTAGCAATGTCGAGCCGTTGCGGCCCAGAAGGCACACTGCTGCGGTGGTCGGCGATGTCGATCATGTGCTCCAGCGCCGCCACGACGGTGGGCGCGGTCAGCGCGCGCATGCCCCGCGGCACCGCCTTGCAACCGGGCGGAATCAGCGCGACGGTGAATCCCTGCCGTGCGGCTTCGGCCAGCCGCCGATCCATACCGATGACCCGGCGCAGATCGCCGGCCAATCCGACCTCGCCGATCATCACCGCTGTGGTGGGCAACGGCAGATCCGCGTATGCCGAAGCCAACGCGATCGCGACCGCGAGGTCCGCGGACGGATCGGTCAATCGCATGCCACCCACGGTGGCCAGGTAGATGTCGTTGATGCCGACGTTCAGCCTGGCGTGCTTTTCCAGGACTGCGGTGATCATCGCGGCGCGGGCATTGTCGATCCCGCTGACGGCGCGGCGCGGCGAACCGCCGTTGGGCGTGGCCAGCAACGCCTGAACTTCGCCGATCAGTGGTCGCTTTCCGTCCAGTGAGACGGTGATGGCGGTCCCGGCGACCGGTGTCGGGCGCTGATCCAAGAACAGGTTCGACGGGTCGGCAACGCCTTCGATCCCGCTGTCGTGCAACGTAAAACACCCGACTTCGTCGGCGGCGCCGAATCGGTTTTTGATTCCGCGGACCATGCGCAGCGTCCCATTGCGGTCGCCCTCGAAATGCAGCACCACGTCGACGAGGTGTTCCAGCGAGCGTGGACCGGCGATGGCCCCGTCTTTGGTGACGTGCCCAACCAGGATCAGCGCAACGTCGTTGGCCTTGGCGGCCGCGGTGAGCGCGGCCGTAACGGCGCGTACCTGCGTAACTCCGCCGGCGACGCCGTCGACCTGGGTGGTCGACATGGTTTGCACCGAGTCCACGATGACCAGCGACGGCTTGACCGTCGCAATGTGATCCAGCACGGTGTGCACGTCGGATTCGGCGGCCAGGTAGACCTCGTCTGAACCGCAGCCGATCCGGTCGGCGCGCAACCTGATCTGGCCGGTGGCTTCCTCACCCGAGATGTACAGCGCGCGGTGGCCGGACTGCGCCCAGCGGTGGGCGACGTCGAGCAGCAGCGTCGACTTACCCACGCCGGGGTCACCCGCCAACAGCGTCACCGAGCCAGGGACCACACCGCCGCCGAGCACCCGGTCGAATTCGGCGACGCCGGTCGCGCGATGCCGGCTGACGTTCGGTTCGATGGAACTGATCGGAACGGGCGGAGAGGCCGAATTCACCGCGCGGCGGCCGCTGGCGCCGACCGCGCTGAGTACGGCAACCTCGTCGACAGTGCCCCAGGTGCCACATTCCAGGCAGCGGCCCACCCATTTGGCGGTGACATGGCGGCATTCCGAGCACCGGTATTGCGAGCGCGGATTTGCCACGCCATGACGTTATCGGGAGAGTGCGACAAATCCCGGTAGGTGACCGGGCCTGTTAGGCCTGCGGTGGCGCCAAGCCGGCCGAAATCGGCACCGACACGTTGGCCTGCCCCGCCTTCTCGAACGTGAAGGTGAAGTTGTAGGTGAGGCCGTTCGAGATTGGCTTGACCAAGCTGACCGTCGCCTTGACCGCATTGTTGGAGTTGAGCGGGCCGGGCGCCACGTTCGGGCCTTCTGGCCTACCGACGAACAGCATCCCGCCGGCGGGCAGGCGGGCATCGCCGCTCAGCGTCACCGCGCCGATGTCGCTGCTGACGCCGACCAGTCGGTCTGCGACATCCGGCGACTGGTTTACGGCGACCAGCACCAGCTCGACCGTTCGGCCGGGCGGGATGAAGTCGTTGCTCTGGGTGGCCTGGATGCGGATGTCACGCAGCGCCACATTGTTGATCGTGGCCCTGTTGCCGTTGACTGCGGGCTCTTGGACCGCCGTCTGCGCAATCTGCCCAGCGCTGCAACCGCTGAGCACGCCGGCGATCAGTGTCACCAGGCCGACGAAGGCGACCCGGGCAGCTAGGCGGGTCGGGAGGCCGGTCCTGATGCGGTTCACTCGAAGCCTCCTGCTGAGTCGGTCAGGTGCGGATATGGGCAAGTCGCGGCCCGATCCAGCGGGCTCAACCGTGCAACTATGCACAGTAGTAGGTACGCCCGGTCAGCGGTAGCGCAGGGAGCAACACCACAGGCACGACCAGCGCGGGAGCCGGACTGAGGCCGCCACACTGGTCGGACGAGGACAGGCGTAATGTGTTCCATTGCACGTCTTCCTCCGTCTGTCAACCCCTAATCCGCGCGTGTTGTGCCCCTGACCTGCAGCGTTGCTTCACGTGAGTTGGGCCGCCGTGTTAGGATGAAGTAACGAAAGGGGCTCGAAACTGATGATCTTCAAGGTCGGCGACACCGTTGTTTATCCACACCACGGTGCTGCGTTAGTCGAGGCGATCGAAACCCGCACCATCAAAGGGGAGCAAAAAGAATATCTCGTCTTGAAGGTGGCGCAGGGAGACCTGACCGTTCGAGTTCCAGCCGACAACGCTGAGTACGTCGGTGTCCGCGACGTCGTGGGCCAAGAAGGTCTCGACAAGGTTTTTCAAGTGTTGCGTGCTCCGCACACCGAAGAGCCGACCAACTGGTCCCGCCGTTACAAGGCCAACCTGGAGAAGCTTGCCTCCGGTGACGTCAACAAGGTGGCAGAGGTAGTGCGCGACTTGTGGCGCCGCGACCAGGAGCGCGGCCTGTCCGCAGGCGAAAAGCGCATGCTGGCCAAGGCCCGCCAGATTCTGGTCGGCGAATTGGCCCTGGCCGAAAGCACCGACGAGGCTAAAGCGGACACCATCCTCGACGAGGTTCTGGCCGCCGCTTCCTGAAGGACCTGAGCTCTGGTGGTCGGGAGCACAGTTGTCGCAGTGGTTCCGGCCGCGGGGTTGGGCGAGCGGCTGCGCGCCGGTATCCCAAAAGCATTCTGCGAACTCGATGGCCGCACCCTGCTCGAGCGTGCCGTTTCAGGTCTGCTCGAGTCACAGGTCGTCAATCACGTCGTGGTGGCAGTTCCCGCCGACCGCATTGCTCAGGCCGAAAAGGTCTTAGCCGGTCAGGCCTCCGTCGTCGCCGGCGGAGTTGGCCGCACCGAATCCGTGCGGATGGCCTTAGCGGCGCTCTCCGGCGAACCGGATTTCGTGCTGGTGCACGATGCGGCCCGGGCGCTGACGCCACCTGCGCTGATCGTGCGGGTGGTCGAGGCGTTGCGGGCCGGTCATGGCGCCGTCGTGCCCGCGCTGCCCGTGTCTGACACCATCAAGGCCGTGGATGCCAACGGCGTGGTCCTGGGCACGCCGGAGCGCGCCGGACTGCGGGCCGTCCAGACTCCGCAAGGGTTCGCTACCGACCTGCTATTGCGGGCGTATGAGCGTGCCGCGCAGGTTGCCGGGGCAGCTTTCACCGATGACGCATCGATGGTTGAGCATGTCGGCGGTCAAGTCCAAGTTGTCGACGGCGACCCGCTGGCGTTCAAGATCACCACGCAGCTGGACCTGCTGCTGGCTCAAACGATTGTGCGCCGGTGACCGAGCTGCCGCGGGTCGGTCTGGGTACCGATGTACACCCGATTGAACCCGGGCGGCCCTGCTGGCTGGTAGGGCTGCTGTTCCCCGACGCCGACGGCTGTGCCGGGCACTCCGACGGTGACGTGGCCGCGCATGCGCTATGCGACGCCGTGCTGTCGGCCGCCGGACTGGGCGACATCGGAGCCGTGTTCGGGGTCGACGATCCGCGCTGGAAAGACGTCAGCGGCGCGGACATGTTGCGCCACGTCGTCGATCTCTTGTCGCAGCACGGCTTCCGGATCGGAAACGCCGCTGTGCAAGTGATCGGCAACCGGCCAAAGATCGGCCCACGTCGCGCTGAGGCGCAGCGGGAGCTGTCGGGTCTGCTGGGGGCACCGGTGTCGGTGTCGGCGACGACCACCGACGGCCTGGGACTTACCGGGCGGGGTGAGGGGCTGGCCGCCATCGCGACCGCGCTGATCGTCCCCACCGGATAGGGCCGCGCGGCAGCCGGAGAATCGGAACTAGCAGGTAAGCTGGCACGTCGTGACCGAACGCGGCCGTCTGCGGCTACACGACACGGCAGCTGGTGCCGTGCGTGATTTCGTTCCGCTGCGCGAAGGACACGTCTCCATCTACCTCTGCGGCGCCACCGTGCAGGGGCAGCCGCACATCGGGCACGTGCGCAGCGGGGTGGCATTCGACATCCTGCGCCGCTGGTTGATCGCACGCGGTTACGACGTCGCGTTCATCCGCAACGTGACCGATATCGACGACAAGATCCTCAACAAGGCCGCCGCGGCCTGCCGGCCGTGGTGGGAGTGGGCGGCCACTTACGAGCGTGCGTTCACCGCGGCCTACGACTCCCTGGATGTCTTGCCGCCGTCGGCCGAGCCGCGAGCGACCGGCCACATCACTCAGATGGTCGAATTAATGGAACGCCTGATCGAAACTGGCCACGCCTATGCCAGCGGCGGCGACGTCTACTTCGACGTGCTCAGCTATCCGGAGTACGGGCAGCTGTCCGGGCACAAGATCGACGACGTCCATCAGGGCGAGGGCGTGGCGACCGGCAAGCGCGACGAACGCGACTTCACCATGTGGAAGGGCGCCAAACCCGGCGAGCCGTCGTGGCCGACGCCGTGGGGCCGCGGGCGCCCTGGCTGGCATCTGGAATGCTCGGCAATGGCCCGCACCTATCTTGGCACGGAATTCGATATCCATTGCGGTGGAATGGATTTGGTTTTTCCGCATCACGAAAACGAAATCGCGCAGAGTCGCGCCGCCGGCGACGGGTTCGCCCGCTACTGGCTGCACAACGGCTGGGTGACGCTGGGCGGGGAGAAGATGAGTAAGTCGCTGGGCAACGTGTTGTCCATACCCGCGATGTTGCAGCGTGTCCGGCCCGCCGAACTGCGTTACTACCTGGGCAGCGCTCACTACCGGTCGATGCTGGAGTTCTCCGAGACCGCCCTGCAGGATGCGGTCAAAGCCTATGTGGGAGTAGAGGAATTCCTGCACCGCGTCCGGGTTCGGGTCGGCAGCGTCGTCCCAGGCCAGTGGACGCCGCGGTTCGCCGATGCGCTCGACGACGATCTGGCGGTCCCGATCGCGCTGGCCGAAATCCATCACGCTCGCGCGGAGGGCAACCGCGCGCTGGACGCCGGCGACCACGAAGGCGCCCTGGCCAACGCCAGCGCAATCCGGGCGATGATGGGCATCCTGGGTTGTGATCCGCTCGACGAACGCTGGGAGTCACGCGACGAGACTTCGGCCGCACTCGCGGCCGTCGATGTGCTGGTGCAGGCCGAATTGGAGAGTCGGCAGAAAGCGCGCGAGCAGCGCGACTGGGCACTGGCCGACCAGATCCGAGATCGGCTCAAGCACGCGGGTATTGAGGTCACCGATACGGCCGACGGGCCGCAATGGGAGTTATTGGCCGGTGACGACAAGTAATGGCCGGTAACTCGCGGCGTCAGGGAGCGATTCGCAAATCCGGCTCCAAGAAGGGGCCCACCGTCGGCTCGGGCGGCCAGCGTCGCCGTGGGCTGGAAGGTCGCGGGCCCACCCCGCCCGCTCATCAGCGCCCGAATCATCCCGCGGCCAAGCGCACCCAATCGCCGCAGCGTCGGCCCACTAAACGTACCGACGAAACCGAAACGGTGCTGGGCCGTAATCCGGTGCTGGAATGCCTGCGCGCCGGTGTTCCGGCGACCGCGCTGTACGTCGCACTCGGTACCGAAGCCGACGAGCGACTGACCGAATCCGTAACTCGGGCAGCCGATTTAGGCATCGCGATCCTTGAGGTGCCGCGCACCGATCTGGACCGAATCACCACCAACCATCTACACCAGGGCATCGCGCTGCAGGTGCCCCCGTATAACTACACGCATCCCGATGATCTGCTCACCGCTGCACTGCAGTCGCCACCGGCGCTGGTGGTTGCGTTGGACAATATCTCCGATCCCCGTAATCTCGGCGCGATCGTTCGGTCCGTTGCGGCGTTCGGCGGTCACGGCGTGCTGATACCGCAGCGGCGTTCGGCCTCGGTGACTGCGGTGGCCTGGCGTACCAGTGCAGGCGCTGCCGCCCGCGTCCCGGTGGCGCGGGCGACCAATCTCACCAGGGCGCTGAAGAATTGGGCTGACCGGGGAGTGCGGGTGGTCGGGCTGGATGCCGGCGGCGACACCGTGCTCGATGATCTGGACGGCACCGACCCGATGGTGGTGGTGGTCGGTTCCGAGGGCAAGGGCCTGTCGCGACTGGTGCGGCAGAACTGCGAACAGGTGGTGTCGATACCGATGGCCGGTGACACCGAATCGCTCAACGCTTCGGTGGCCGCCGGGGTGGTGCTCGCCGAGATCGCCCGTCAGCGCAGGCGTTAGTTGCCTGCCCGCCTGGCGGCCGCACTGCTGACGCTGGCGGTGCTGCTTGCCTCGCCGGCTTCCGCGCAACCGAGCGACTTTGACCTGCAAGCCCATCGCGGCGGCCGTGGTGAAACGACCGAGGAATCGCTGCGGGCCTTCGGCAAAGCCATTGAACTCGGTGTCAGCACACTGGAACTGGACATCGCCATCACCAAGGACGGGCAGCCGCTGGTTTGGCACGATCCGACGATCGATGCGGAAAAGTGCGTCGACACCGGACCCGCGTTCGCCGGCGACCCGCTGTATCCCTACGTCGGCAAGCTGGTGCACGAGCTCACCCTGGTGCAGCTCCGCACGCTCGACTGCGGCCGCAGTCTCGCGGAATTTCCCCGTGCGGAAGTGGTGCGGGACAACAAGATAGCAACTTTGCCAGAGGTCTTCGCGCTCGCCGACTCGTATCGGGCCGGCGTGCGCTTCAACATCGAAACCAAGGTGGAGGCCGATAGGCCCCGCAGGTCGGCCGCACCTCAGGAGTTCGTCGACGTGATACTGGCCGCGGTCAGGTCCGCGGGCAAGGTCTCTTCCGTGGAGATTGAAAGCTTCGACTGGCGGACCCTGCCCATGGTGCGGCAGGCCGAGCCGTCAATTCCCTTGGTGGCCTTGTACAACGACGAGACCTGGGCGCCCGATTCACCGTGGCTGGCCGGTATCAACGCTACCGGCGTCGGTGACCCGATGATCGGAGCGCGCATGGTGGGCGCCGATATCGTGTCACCCGACTACCAGCTGGTCACTGGCAGGCCGTACGTCGAGCATGCGCATGCATTGGGGCTCAAAGTGATTCCATGGACCGTCAACGACACCGACGCGATGCGCGCGCAAATCGGCTACGGTGTCGACGGCCTGATCACCGACTATCCCACGCTGCTGCGCAGTGTGCTGGCCGAACTCGGCATGCTGCTGCCGGCGTCATATCACCGTCGCTAGACAGCCACACTGTCGGCCAGGCCGCCCGCCGCCTCGGGCGCATCGATGCGTTGTAGCCGTCTGCGGTGGTTGGCGCGGGCGACACGCCAGATCATGGACGGGCGCAGCAGCCGGGTGGCGGGGTCGAGGAGTGCGGTCACCCTGAAGAACTGCTCGACTGCGGCCGGGTCGTATTCGGCCGCGGCGAGCACGCGATCGACGTAGAGGTTGAGCAGCTGGGTGAGCAGTGGTGGTGTGCCCTCGATTTCGGGCATGGAGAGGTCGGGATTGGCTGACAGCTCCCACGCCTGGCGGATCGGCGCCGCCGCGGCACGGAAGAATCGCCGCGCCAAATCCGTTGTGCCGCGCGATAAGCAGTCACGCAGCGCCAGGGCCTCCAGCGCGGCCACCGTCATGCCCTGGCCGTAAACAGGGTTGAAGCTGCAGATCGCGTCGCCGGTGACCAGCAAGCCCTTCGGAAATCGTCGTATCTTGTCGTAGCGGCGCCACCGGCTGGACGGCTGACGGTGCCGGGCGGGCTCGCCGATGGGTTCGGCAGCCCGTACCGCGGCCAGCAGGCGGGCCGGCGCGTAGTCCTCGACGTACTCGCACATCGCCATCAGGTCGGGGGGTGCCTCGTGACCGGCGATACCGAAAACGGTGAATGTCCAGGTGTCGTTCTCGGCCTGCAGAATGCCCAGCCCGTGCGGTCGGCCCGGCACGTTTCCGACGATGAAGCCCTGTTCGTGCAGTGCGTCCGGCGGCATCCGCAGTAGCTGGCTCACGTAGGTCAACTGCACCGCCACGTGGTCTTCCCGGGGACGGTCATAGCCCAGGTACTCCAGCCATGCCGGGGTTCGGGAGCCGCGCCCGGTGGCATCGACCACCAAGTCGGCGTCCAGCGTGGCGTCTTCGCGGGTGCGACGGTCGAGTACTCGTATGCCGGTCACGCGGCGGCGGTTGGGTGTCACGGTCAACCCGACGATGTCATGGTCGACGAGCAGCGTGACATTACCGATGGCGCGAAGCCGTGCCCGGACGTGTTCCTCGAGGAAGGGCCGGGTCGCAAGATAGGCGGTGAACGACGAGGCGCTGCCGGAGCGCACCATCAGGTGCCCGCCCACGTCGTAGTGCACCCGCGACAGATCCCGGCCGTCCATGTAGTGCGCACCGTCGAGGACCAGCTGATCGAGGATGCCGGGGAACAATTCCTCGAACACCTGGGCACCCCGGGGCAGCAGGCCGTGCAGGTGCCGGCCCTGCGGCACACCTCGGCGAGCTGTGCCGGCGCCGGGACCCGTTTCGGGTAGCGGGTCACGCTCCACCACCGAGACGGTGTCGTAGAACTCGCTCAGCGAGCGCGCGGCCAGCAGACCGGCCATGCTCGCTCCCAATACCACCGCGTGATTGCCGATCTTCGCCATAGCCCACCGCCTGTGCTGAGCGCTTGTCTGACGAAATTGATGCTGACGGTCCCCGACGGGCGCCGATAGCGTAGTTGACTACGCCACTGATAACCGTGGACTACACATCAGCTCGAAGTTATAGTCGCCGAGTGATCGGCGCCGAGCCGCTGACCGGGCGTGACAATGAGTTAGGGGCCATTCGTCACGCCCTCAGCGCGACTGGTAACCGCTCAGGTGTGGTGATCGCCGGAGCACCCGGGGTGGGCAAGACTTGGCTGGCGCGCGAGGTGCTGCGGCGCGCCGGTGCGTCGGGTGAACGGACGAAATGGATCGTCGGCACCGACTCAGCGCATGCGCTGCCCCTGGGGGCGTTCATCGGTTCGCTGGGCGAGGCGATGTCGGACCCGCTGACAGATGTGCGACGCGTGATCAATTCATTTGTCGCGCAACAGCGTCGGGGCCGCGTGGTGGTGGGAGTTGATGACGCGCACCTGCTGGACGGGTTGTCTGCCCTCGTCGTCCACCAGCTGGCGCAGTCGGGCGGGGTCCGGTTGGTGGTCACGATCCGCACCGGCACCGACGAACCCGATGCGGTGACGGCGTTGTGGAAGGACGGGCTGTTGGAACGGCTCGATCTCGAACCACTTTCGGCCGCGGCGACACGCGACGTCATCGAAAGCAGGCTGGACGGGCCGATCGATGCGCGCTGCGCAGCCCGGTTCCAGAAGCTGACCGGTGGGAATGCCCTGTTCCTGCGACAGCTGCTGGCCGACCAGGTGGCGGCCGGGCGGATGCGTAAGTCGGCGGGGGTCTGGATGTGGGACGGCGACGTCGCGGTCTCGGCGAGTTTGTCCGACACACTGGGCCGCCAGATGGGTCGGCTGAGCCCGGGGCTGACGGTCGTCGTCGACACGTTGTCGCAGTGTGAA
>Ga0182030_10006804_pt1 | contig 24021 bp, 21 predicted proteins | sample 812S3MmetaG_FD_121299 | JGI IMG/M metagenome (GOLD analysis project Ga0182030, IMG submission 121299) | Permafrost microbial communities from Stordalen Mire, Sweden - 812S3M metaG (Illumina Assembly) | ecosystem: Environmental > Terrestrial > Soil > Wetlands > Permafrost | place: Sweden...
GGTGAAAAGCAATAAAGGGCCAGCGCTGTGTACCCGCCCAAGTTGCCGTAGAGCCGCCGCGAGACCCACCAGATGCAGCCGCCCAGCACGCAGCCCGCAAGAAGAAACGGAAGCCGCAGAAGAAGAAGAATGTGGGTCATCTGGTGGCGCAGTTCCCAGGTGCCAATCTCGCCTCCGGCTTGCACAACCTTGTCTTCCGGCTTGCGGAATGTGTCCAGAGCGCGCTCGGCAAGGAAGTTGAGTGTGAGGGGCAGCCCAGCCAGACGGTAGGCAAGAATCCCGTCGTGAATATTGCCGCAAGTTGTGAAGTACCCGGCGAGCGCCGATGGCCGCTCCCACGTCTCTCGCCCGCAGCGCGCGTACTGATAGTCGCGGTCGGTGAGCGTCTGGCGTCCGGTGAGCCAAAGGCCCTGGATGAGGAAGATCGCCAGCAATCCCGCGGCGATGCGTTGCGGCAGATTGAAGCGAAAACGGCGAAGGATTCCGAACCGGTGGGTCATCACGTGAACGAGCCGTTTTCAGTGTAAATGGTGCATGGCGGAGCTCGGATTCGCGCCACCGAACGAGCGTGCAGTGCTATCCTTCACTGCAAGAGCTGCGCATGAGCCGTTTCCTGACAATCGGCCACTCCAATCATACCGTCGAGGCGTGGCTTGCCCTGCTCCGCCAACACGAGGTTGAAGTCGTGGTGGACACGCGCAGTTCACCCTATTCAAAGTATGTTCCTCAGTTTGACCGGGAACTTGTGCAGCGCTCGCTGGAAGAGGCGGGGATACGGTATCTCTTTCTGGGGGCGGAATTGGGCGGCAGGCCGGCAAATCCAACTTATTACGACGCCAAAGGCCGGGTTATCTATGGGCGGCTTTGCGACGATGCCGGCTTCAAGGCGGCCATCGTCCGCCTAGAGACCGGTATGGAACGGTTTCGCGTGGCTCTCCTCTGCGGCGAGGAAAACCCGGCACATTGCCATCGCCGCCTGCTCATCGGCAGGGTTCTCATGGAGCGCGGCCACACGATGCTTCACATTCGAGGCGACGGCCGGATCGATCCCGACGAAGCGGTTGCGGCCGAAGCCCGAAAGCCGCTGGTCGGTTCTCAGCCTGCACTCTTCGCGGAACTCGACGAGGACCAATGGAGATCTACAGCATCGGTTTTACCCAAAAGCGCGCCAGCGAATTCTTCGGCACACTGAAGGCGCACGGGATCGAACGTCTTCTCGATGTGCGGCTGAATAACACTTCGCAGCTCGCCGCATTCGCCAAGCAGGCCGATCTCGCGTACTTTTTGCACGAGATTTGCGGAGCCGATTATGAGCATGAGCCGTTGCTTGCGCCCACGCAAGGGATACTCGATGCATATAAGAAGCACAAGGGCGGTTGGGACGCTTATGAAGAGGCTTTTCTTGCCCTCATGCGCGTGAGAAGTATCGAGTCCGCTATCGATAAAGAGGGCTTTGCGCGAAAAACCGTGCTTCTGTGCAGCGAGCCCACGGCGGAGCACTGCCACCGTCGCCTGGTTCTCGAGTATTTACAGAAACATTGGGATGGCGTAGAAATCCATCACCTTTAATGCAAATACGAAGGTTGGTCTAACTCGATGTGGTTTGATCGCATTCTTTGTCTCGCCAACTCCTACAAGCACGATCATCGCTGTGTCGCTGGAATCAGTCTCATCACAAAAGAATGGGTCCGCCTCGTGGGAAGGCAGATTCCCGGTTGTCTCACCAAAAAGGAGATATGCTACGCGGACGGGAGACCGGCTGCGCTCTTCGACGTCTTCGAAGCAGAACTCAGCGAAAAATGCGGCTCCAACTCCCATCCTGAAGATGTGTTCATCACCGGCAAGCCCTGGCGCCTTTTGCAACGCTTCGACGAACCGCGCCACCTGAAACACATTGCAGGACACATCGGCAAGAGACCATCTGTTTTGCAAGGGTACACAGATAGCGTCTCAGCACAGGAAGTCATGGACGTGCCACGGGAAAGGTCGCTCGAACTCATCGAACCGGAGGACCTTTGGTGGTGGGTTCGCGAAGAAAAAGGCAAGCGAAGGAATCGAGCCGTCTTCCGCGTCAGTCATGACAGCCGGGTACGGTACGACCTTGCCGTCACCGATCCCGCGTGGCTCGATCAACTAAATCTTTTGCCTGCCGGCATCTATCCCCATGCATTCTTCTTCAAAGACAGGCCCCCGAGAACCTTGCTCACCGTGAGCCTCAGCGAACCATTTGAGGGGTTCCATTACAAATTGATCGCTGGAGTGATTCCGTTGCCACTCTGAGCGATAGGGACTCTGGCATTCTAAACGCCGCACTCCGCTGCCAACTTATTCCACCGCCAACGTGATGACGGCACACTCGACCGCTTTACGCAGCCCTTCGCCCAAAGGTACACTGACCCCGCCATGCTTACCCGACGCAAGTTTGTGTTGAACACCGCTGCTGCCGCTGTTGCCTTGCAGACACGCTTTTCACTCGCTCAACCCACAGGTGTGTATCGCAACCCCATCCTCGGCGGCGACCACCCTGACGGCAGTCCCATCCGCGTGGGCAACGACTTCTACCTCACTCACTCGAGCTTCGATTACGCTCCGGGGCTGCTCATCTGGCACTCCAAAGACCTCATCAACTGGCGGCCGGTCGCCGCGGCGCTTCGCCGCTACTACGGCACCGTCTGGGCTCCGTACCTCTGCGAGTATCGCGGCCATTTCTACCTCTATTTCCCGGCTGCGGGAGGCCTCAAGGTTGTTCATGCCGATCACCCCACGGGCCCGTGGAGCGAGCCTATCGATCTCGGCATCGAGGCCATCGACCCCGCCCACATCGCTCAGAACGGCAGGCGTTTTCTCTATATGGCCGGCGGCAGAATGGCCGAGCTCAACGCCGACGGTCTATCTGTGAAGGCGCCGCCGAAGACGGTCCTCGATCCCTGGCCCATGCCCACCGACAAGCGCATGGAGTGTACCTGCCTCGAAGGCCCCAAAGTCCTTGAGCACAACGGCTACTTCTACCTCAATGTCGCTGAAGGCGGCACGGCCGGCCCTGGAACTAGCCATGCCGTCGTCTCCGCGCGCAGCCGCAATGCCGACGGTCCCTGGGAGTTCTCGCCTTACAATCCTGTCGTTCGCACCCCTTCCCGCGACGACCGCTGGCTCTCGCTCGGCCACGGGCGCCTCGTGGATACACCGGAGGGCAAGTGGTACATGACAGTCCACTCTTATGAGAATGGCTACCGCGCCCTTGGCCGCCAACTGATGCTGCTGCCCATCGAGTGGACGCCCGATGGCTGGTTCCGCGTTCCGGAAGGCATCACCGCCGATTCCGCGATTCCCATGCCGGTGCCTGGCGCCGTCCAGCGGCCGTTCCTCGATCCGTCCGATGACTTCACGGCTCCGGAGCTTGGCCTGCAATGGGGCTTCTGGCACGAATTCGACCCAACCCGCTTCAAAACCGGAGACGGGGCGCTCGCCCTCCAGGCCAGGGGCAAGTCTCTGGCCGAGACATCCGCCCTGACCACCCCCGTTGGGGGCCATTCCTACACCGTCGAAATTGAAATTGAAGCGGAACGCGATTGTGTCTCGGGCCTTCTGCTTTTTTACAACCCCGACCACGCCACCGGGATTCTGCTCTCATCCGAAGGCATCTTCGCACAACTCGCCAACGGTGGCGTGCAATCGCACATTGAGAAGGGCGCTACTCGCGCCACATTCCGCATCGTCAATGACCGCCAGGAGATCGACTTCTACTATCGTCTTCCCGGCAAACCGTGGCACCGCACGGAGGAATCCGCGGAAATCTCCGGCATGGACCACAACGTTCTTGGCGGTTTCCTCGATGTTCGTCCAGCCTTGTGCGCCTATGGCTCGGGCAAAGCCACCTTCCGCGCCTTCCGTTACTGGCCGCAGGTGAGAGTGCCATCGTAGCAAGCCCGTGCTAACCTACCGCCAAAGGAGCTTCCCCCTTTGACGAACACCACGCCCCGGTTCACACCCAACTTCATTCAGGTCACGCCATTCATGATCGTGAACGATCTGGAAAAGGCTCTGGCCTTCTTCGTCGACCTTCTCGACTTTGAAGTCCAGTTGCGCGCGAGCGACTACGCCTATGTGCAGCGCGAGACCGCCGGCTTCCGCATCTGGCAGCAGACGGGCAAGAACGCTGCGCCGCCCGGCACTCGGCGCCCCGCCTATTACATTGACGTGCACGACGTCGACCGCCTTTACGCGGAACTCAAGCCAAAACTGGACAAGTTGCCACCGGAAGATGTGCACGGTCCCGCGGACAAGCCCTACGGTCAACGCGAGTTGATGCTGCTTGCCCCCGACGGCAACCTGCTCACCTTTGGCCACGCCATCGACAAGCGCTATACGCCTACTGGAGACTCCCGCATGTGACCGATTGGTCCTCCGCGGTCTTTAGGGAATTCGGTCCACACAGGGGCAACTCGTCCGCCACATTGCCCAGGCAGCCGCCAACCCAATAGTTCATAACGGAGTCTAGTTGAAGATTGCTCCCACAGTTTCGTTGTAGGTTGTGGGTACCAACGTGCATTGGTTTTGCCCGTTTGCGACGGGAGGATTGGGATTAGGAGTGCAGTTCGACGACCACCCGCCAAAGTTCCCCACTCCGGCTGGCGCAGTCAAGATTATCGGCGTTCCGATGGGATAGGTCGCCACGCAGACCGAGCCGCCGAAGCCGGCAGCATTCGAACCGGGGCCGCAATGGATCACGTTCGGCGTGCCCGTGGCGGAAGGAGCTGTCACAAGCCAAGTACTGGTGTTCAAGCCTTCGTTATAGACGGTCACGGTCGACAGAAGTGACGACGCTTCCGAACCCGGAAAACATGAACCTGGGACGGGAGGAGCGCATGCGGGTATGGGGCAAGGGAGAATCAGGGGGCACGCGAACTGTGCCGTTGCGGTCTGGATAGACCCGCCTGAACTTGCTTCGGCTATGATTGTGGCGTTTCCGTTGCCGTAGGCAGTGACAATCCCGCCCGGTGCCCCAGGGTTCGCGGTTGTATTGTCGCTGCTGACGGGGAAAATGTTGGGCGCGGATGAGACCCAGGTGACCGAGTTTGTCAGATCCTGGATATATGGGGGAGTCGAAAACGTTCCGATCGCCATGAAATTCCCTGTACCCTGCAGATTGCCGGTGGTGATGCTGCCGGGAATGATGGTGAGCGAAAGCAGAGGCTCCGGCGCAGGTGTGGAATTAGTTGTGACGGTCGCGGTTGCCGAAACCACGGTGTGATCGGGGTTCAGGTATTCGGCGGTGATCGTGCTGGCGCCTAAACTCTTTCCTGTGGCAAGTCCAGTGGCACCGACAGTGGCCACGCTTGGAATGCTGGAACTCCAGACAAGTTGAGCGGATTGGGTAACATCCAGCTGAAGACCGGAGGTCCCGGAGGTCCCAAGCGCAATAAACTGAGCGGTTTGACCGCTGTCAGAGAGCGACTCCGCGTTTGGAATGATGGTAATCGCAGTGATTTGTTCAGAGGTTCCCCCTGACACCGTGAAGGTCGCCGTCCCCGTCACCACAGTGTTGTTGGAGTTGGTTGCGATGGCCGTGATGGTGGTTGAGCCCTGGCCCACGGCCGTAGCGAGTCCTCCCGCGGCGATTGTGGCAACCTGCGCGCTGCTTGAACTCCAGGCGACCTGGCTGGTAATGTTTTCCGTCGCTCCGGACGTAGTCGTTCCAATCGCGAGGAACTGAGCGGTTTGACCCGGCGAAGCAACCGATTGGGAGCTTGGAATGATCGTGAGCAAGACCAATGCTCCTCCCACATTGCCCCCGCTTGCGGCCGTTACTGTAAGCGTTGCGGTGGCGCCGGAGGTCCCGGCCACGGTGGCAGAAATCGTCGTTGTGCCCGCGCCCACAGCGGTCGCCAGGCCGGAAGAGTTCACGGTCGCAACGGTTGGGGTACTGGAGGCCCAGGCAGCCTGCCCGGTTACATCCTCGGTGCTCGAGGGATGACTCCCATGGTAGATGGTCCCGGTCGCGGTCAACTGAACAGTCTGGCCAACCGCTAAAGTCTGGCTCGCCGGGCTGATCGCGATGGAGCCTACTTGTGAGTTGGTGCAGCCGCTGAATGGCAGGATGAGGCAGACGAGCGCAAGCGCCTTAAAGTAATCACGACCAACCATATTCCGCCTCCTGGCGTTCCCGGCTGACTTTGCCTTCCTCATCGGGCGAGGGAGTTGCATTGTCGCCTCCAATCCGGCATTTAACTCTAATCTAATCATCGTCGAACCCAAGCGCCCGCGAGAGCGTCTTTGTCTTCACGGAATCAAGACGGTCAATAAGCTTCTGCAATCGGCGAGGCAGGTATCTGATTTATACCCTAATATGAAGCACTGGTCCAGACTTTTCGCTCCAGTCCAGGGTTGGAAACTACGCGCTGGCAAAGATCTGGTTCAGCAAGAATACAACGGGAATCGGCGTAATCCCGTTCTGAACCTGCACGTCGCTAACCAAACGTCGCACCGCCTGGCGTCTCCAAGATTCAAAACGAGCGGGTTCGCTGCAATTCAATTTGGCAAACCCTAGAAAACACGGCAGGATTCACGAGCACTCAGGGTTAGAATCCGCGCAGCGTCAGCCACCGGTTGCGCCTGCAACCTCGCCCCGCTACACTTCTTCCAGCATGGCCATCGCCCGCGATAACACACCCGATCGCCTCGTCAGCGCCGCGCGCGCCGACGAAGAGCAGGGCTTCGAACTCAAACTGCGCCCCCGCTGGCTGGGCGAATTCATCGGCCAGTCCAAAGCCAAAGAGCAGCTTTCCATCGCCCTCGAAGCCGCCAAATCCCGCGGCGAAGCCCTCGATCATGTGCTTCTCTTCGGACCCCCCGGCCTGGGCAAAACCACCCTCGCCACCATCATCGCCAATGAGTTGGACGTGGGCTTTCAGCAGACCTCCGGACCGGCGCTCCAGATTCAGGGCGACCTGACCGCCATCCTCACCAACCTGCGCGAGCGGCAAGTGCTTTTCCTCGACGAGATTCACCGTATGCAGCCGGTGCTGGAAGAAAAGCTCTACACCGCGCTCGAAGACTACAAGCTCGACATCATCATCGGCCAGGGGCCCGCGGCGCGCACGCATGTGATGGAGATTCGCCCGTTCACTTTCATCGGAGCCACCACCAGGCCAGGCTTGCTGTCTTCCCCCTTGCGCTCCCGCTTCGGCATTCTGCTGCGGCTCGAGTTCTACACGGAAGAAGAGCTTCGCTTCATCGTCACCCGCTCCGCCGAGGTGATGCAAATTCCCATCGACCAGGATGGAGCAGCGGAGATCGCTCTTCGCTCGCGCGGCACGCCGCGCATCGCCAATCGCCTGCTTCGCCGCGTCCGCGACTACGCCCAGGTACGCGGCTCGGGCAATATTGATCGGCCGACTGCCAACGCCGCTCTCACCATGCTTGAAGTCGACGCCCACGGCTTCGACGAGATCGACCGCCGCCTGATGCTCACCATCATTCAGAAGTACGACGGCGGCCCTGTCGGCCTCGGCACCCTGGCTGCGACGCTCGCCGAGGAGGAAGATGCACTCGAAGAAGTCTACGAGCCCTTCCTGATTCAAATTGGTTTTCTCGACCGCACGCCGCGAGGCCGCGTCGCCACGCGCCTTGCCTATGAACACTTCGGCCTCGATCTGCCACACCGCCAGACGCCGTTGTTTTAGAGGAGAAACCTCCGTGGCGCAAACCGCATCCACCATGCTCGCGCTCGGTACCATCGCTCCCGACTTCGCGCTCGCCGACGTGGTCAGCGGCAAGACTGTTCGCCGCGACGACTTCCGCGGCAAGAAGGCGCTGCTGGTCATGTTCATCTGCGCCCACTGCCCGTTCGTTAAACACATCGAAAGGGAATTGGCCAAGCTCGGCAAAGACTATGCGGGCCAGCCTCTCGGCATCGTCGCCATCAGCTCGAACGACGCGGCGACCCACCCCGGCGATAGCCCCGCCGGCCTCAAGCGGCAGGCCGAGATCTTCGGCTTCGTCTTTCCTTATCTCTACGACGAGTCGCAGCAGGTGGCTCGCGCCTACGATGCCGCCTGCACCCCGGACCTCTATCTCTTCGACGCCGATTTCCGTCTTGTCTATCGCGGACAGTTCGATGCAAGTCGCCCCGGCAACGGAGTCCCAGTTACAGGGCAGGACCTGCGCGCGGCGATCGACGCGGCTCTGGCAGGCAAGCCTGTCCCGTCAGATCAGCGCCCGTCCATCGGCTGCAACATCAAGTGGAAGGCCTGAAGCGCAGAGGGCAACTAAAGTGCCGGCGAATCGTCGCCGAGTATCGCCGTGCGCACGATCTTGATCGGCGGAAATCCCTGCCGTAAAAAATCGTCGTGGAACTTCTGCAGAGAGAAGGCCGCGCCCTCTTTCTTCTTCACGTCTTCGCGGAGCTTCATGATCTCCAGCTTGCCGAGCGTGTAGTAGAGATAGGTCGGGTCGCCGGCGCCGCGCTTCGTCTCCACCACCGCGTTTTCCTTCGACTGGTAGCCTTCCTTCTGAAAGAATTCCTCGGCCTGCTCGATGGTCATCTTGCCGGTGTGCATCTCGATGCCGACAATGAAGCGCGCATTCCGCAGCAGGGCATCCTGTAGTTGGCCAAGGCGCAGGAACTTCGATTCGCGCTCGTCCTTCGCGCCCACGCCGGGTTGTCCGTAGCCCTCGTCCAGCATCATCTGTTCCGTGTAGTGCGCCCAACCCTCCACATCGGTATTGGCGCCCAGCAGCTTGCGCACCTTGCTCGGCGCCTGTGGCAGCCAGAGGAATTGCACATAATGCCCTGGATAAGCCTCGTGCACCGCAGTCGAAATCACCGTTCCCACATTGAACCCGTGCATGTAGCCATCCACCTCCGCGGGAGTCATCTTGGGGTCGGGCAGCGTGACATGAAAGTAGGCTTCAGTCGAGTGCGTCTCGTAGGGGCCGGGCGTGTCCATGCTGGCGGTAGTGGTGGCGCGCATGAACGGCGGCGTCTCGTCCACGATGGGCCGCACGTCCGACGGAATGGTGACGATGTGATGTGAGTGGATGAAGCTCATGAGGCTGTCAAACGTGGCTCGGAAAGAGCCGATGAGCTGGTCCGGCGCGGGATGATCCTCGCCGAGCTCCTCGAGAACGGCGCGCGGATCCTTGTCCGGTTCCAGATCGTGCGCAACCTGCCTGAAGTGCTCCTGATTCTTGCGCAGATCCGCCCTCCCAATCTCCAATAACTTATCCAAGGGAACGTCTACCATCTCGTCGTACTTCAACTTTTCGCTGAATGCCTGCGCTCCGATACGGAAGTCTCCGTTCGATCGCGGCAGCAAGTCGGTCTTCAACCAGGCGAGATAACTCTTCAGCCCAGCAATGACCGCGGCATTCGTCTGAGCGAACTCAGCCTTCAGCGCCGGGTCCTTCGCGTCGGCAAAGGCCAGCGGAACGTCGCGCTCGAAGAAACTGACGATATCCGGCAGCTGCTCAATGGCGATCTCGGTAAAGATGCGCGGAGGATTCTTCAGGTTTACGCGCGCATCGCCGAGCAGCGCAGGCATTTGCTTTTCGCGCGCAATCAGCGACCGCAAGCGGTCGTCGGCAGGAGCGAACTTCCGCTCCATCAGGACAAAGGCGCCGCTCGCGCAGGCGCTTGAATAGTTGTCCGCGTTCTTCTCCCAGGGACGGATCGTCTCCAGCGTCAGCAGTTGCGAACGGATGCTGGCCAAGACAATCTCGCGGTCGCTACGCGGAACAGAATCTGCCACCGAGTCATTGGGATGGATCGCCTCGATCCGTTGCTCGAAGTTCTTGAGCGTGGCGATCTCAGCATCGATCGATTTGCGGGAGAAACTCTCAAGCTGGGCGTCGAACTGGTGAAAGCCGACTTGCGTTGCAGCCGAGGGAGCGTAGTAAAAATACGCCTCGTCAAAGTACTCGTCGCTCACCTTCTGAAAGCTCTGCTTCCAGTCTGTAGTGGCGGCGCGGGCAGAGATCGCGGGCAAAATGGATGCCCCTATCGCAGCAAGAGCAATGACCAACTTCATGGTTCCTCTCCATTCCGGGATGGTTCCCTCATGCGCTAACCGGCGCCGGGGTCAGCTTCTCAAGCAACTCGTGAATCTCCAGCAGAACTTCATCGGACCGCGAGGAGGCAAGTGGATATTTCAGCAAGCCTTGCGGCGTGAACTGCGCGCCGCGCTTGGCGTTGCGCGCAACCAGCCGCATCAGGTGCTGCGGGTCTACCGTTGCATTCTCCATAAACCGAATCTGCAACTCGCCGCGCTTGCGGTCAATTTGCGCAATGCCCATCCGCTCGCATTCCAGGCGCAGCCTTGCTGCCTCAAGCAGGAAGACCGTTGCATCGGGCGGTGCGCCGTAGCGGTCTTCCATCTCCGCGCGCACTTCATCGACCGCGGCCTCGCTCGCAGCACCGGCGATCTTCTTGTAGAGGCGCAGCCGCTGGTTTTCTTCCGGCACGTAGCTCTCGTCGATACGCAATGCAATGCCAAGATTCACCTGCGTCGCCGGCCGCTCTTCGCTACTCTCGCCCTTCATCTCCTTCACCGCGGCTTCGAGCATCGAGGTGTACAGTTCGAAGCCGACCGCTTCGATGTGTCCGCTCTGTTCGCCGCCCAGCATGTTGCCCGCGCCGCGCAACTCCAGGTCCAGCGCCGCGATTTTGAACCCCGCCCCCAAATCGCTGAACTCCTTCAGCGCCGCCAGCCGTCTCCGCGCAATCTCCGTCAGCTCGGAGTCTTGCGGAATCAGCAGATACGCATAGGCTCTTCGATTCGACCGCCCGACGCGGCCGCGCAGTTGATACAATTCGCTGAGCCCGTGCCTGTCCGCGCGGTTGATCAGCATGGTATTTGCTAGCGGTATATCCAGCCCGTTCTCGATGATCGTGGTTGCCACCAGCACGTCGTATTCGTGACGCATGAAGGCCAGCATCACGCGCTCCAATTCTGTCTCGCTCATTTGCCCGTGGCCCACTGCCACGCGCGCCGCGGGCACAAGTTCTTGAATCCTCGACGCGATCTTATAGATGGATTCAACACGGTTGTGCACAAAATACACCTGGCCGCCCCGTTCGAGCTCGACTTCCACGGCCGAGCGAATGATCTTCTCATCGAACTTGGCCACCACGGTCTGAATCGCCATGCGGTCCTTGGGCGGCGTCTCGATCACGCTCATGTCGCGCAAGCCTACCAGCGACATGTGCAGCGTGCGCGGAATCGGCGTGGCGCTCATCGCAAGCACGTCGATCTCCTTGCGCATCTGCTTGAGCCGCTCCTTGTGCCGCACGCCGAAGCGCTGCTCTTCGTCGACCACGAGAAGACCGAGGTCCTGAAACTTGATGTCCTTGGACAACAGGCGATGCGTGCCGATGAGTATGTCTACCTTCCCCGTTTCCACCTTCTCGACGATGAGCTTTTGTTCCTTCGGCGTGCGGAACCGGGAGATCATCTCGATATTGATCGGGAACTGCGCGAATCGCTTCTTGAACGTTTCGAAATGCTGGAAGCTCAAAACCGTTGTCGGCGTGAGCACGGCCACTTGCTTGCCGTCCTGCACGGCCTTGAACGCCGCACGCATGGCGACCTCGGTCTTGCCATAACCAACGTCGCCGCAGAGCAGCCTGTCCATCGGCGTCGTTGACTCCATGTCGTATTTGATGGCGCGGATCGCCGAGAGCTGATCTTCTGTTTCGTTGTAGTCGAACGATCCTTCGAACTCACGCTGGAACTCGTTGTCCTTCGAGAAGGCCGTGCCCTGAGCGGTGGTCCGCTCGGCGTACAGCTTCAATAGCTCGGCGGTCATGTCCTGCATGGCTTTGCGGACACGGGCCTTGGTCTTGGCCCACTGCTGCGAGCCCAGCCTGTTCAGCACCGGCGCCGGCCCTGCGTCCGTCGACCGGTACTTCTGAATAAGGTCCAGGCGCGTCAGGGGCACATACAACTTTGCCGCTTCCGCAAACTCAAGAATCATGAACTCGACAGCCAGGCCGTCCTGCACAATCTCTTTCAGGCCCTGGTACTGCGCAATTCCATGTTCCACGTGAACCACGTAGTCGCCGACACCCAGGTCGCGGAAATCGGAGACAAACGCCGCCGTCTTCGATCGCTTCGGCTCGGGCCGCGCCGCCACATCCGCGTCGTCGGAGAGGTCATTGGCTCCAAACAGAATCAGATTTGTGTCCGCAAAACTCACGCCCGCCGAAAGCGGCGTCCTTACAATCACCGGTACGCGCAGGTCGCCGGCCAGGTAGCTCGCTTCGTCCAGCACTGTCTCGCCGCCAGGCCGCATGGTGCGGCTGCCAAGCCGGTAAGGAATCTGATACTCGCGCAATACAGTCGCCAGCCGCTCGACATCGCCCTGGTTCGGCGCTGCCATCACAATCCGCGTCTCTGTCTGCATAAGGCTTTTTAGCTGCTCGGTGAGAGCGGGAATCGACCCATGAAATCGGAGCGTCGGCCGGGTGTTCAATTCGATCTCGCCGAGCGTCGTGTCTTCCTCCAGCACGTCCACCGCGCCCAGTTGGTCGAGATCGAGTCCCATATGCGATTCAAGTTGAGCCTGCAACACTTCTGGACGCAGATAAATATCCTCAGGCCTGATCAATGACCCGATCCCAGAACGCTCGTGCCGTTGTTCAACCTTGTTCCACCAGCGGTCGATCTGGTTGCGCACCATTGCCGGCTCATCGACAAACAGCGCGCACTTGGGCGTCAGCGACAGCAGCGACTTTTCTGCCCCGGCGACCGCACTGAAGAACTCCCAGCCTGGAAAGACACTCACGCCGCCGGCTGCTGCAAGTTCGGCAGCCATCTCCTCGTCTTCCCCTTCGGTTCTTTGCCGGCTCAACCGCGCGTGCACCGCGGCCAGCAGCCGTTCCGTCACCGGCGTTTCGGTCAGCGGCAGCAGTTGCGTCTCGTCCAGGCCCGACTGCGACCGCTGTGTCTCGGGATCGAATTTGCGGATGGTCTCAATCTCGTCGCCAAAGAATTCGATGCGCACCGGCCGGTCGCTCTCCGGGGAATAGACGTCCAGAATCCCGCCGCGGCGCGTGAACTGCCCCGGCATCTCGACCAGATCCATCTGCGTGTAGCCCACCGAGGCCAGGTGGCTTGTGAGCACCTCCACGTCCACTTCTTCGCTACGACGCAACTGGACAGCGAGGCCGGCGTAATACTCGCGGTCGAAGAGCTTGAGCGCCGCCGACTCCACCGGCGCAATCAGGATGTCCACGGCCCCGGTGGCGAGCTTCCAGAGTGCCGCGGCCCGCTGCTCCTGCACGTCAGGATGTGGAGAAAGGTTTTCGAAGGGAAGCACATCGTGAGCCGGGAACCGCACCACGCGGGCGGGATCGACCGCGCCAGTCAGCTCGCAGCCGGCTTTGAGCATCGGCTCCAGCGCCTCGGCGGCCTTGTTATCGGCCACCACCAAAATCACCGGCTGCTTGGCAGCCCGCGCCATCAGCGGCAGATAGAGCGACCGCGCCGTCGCCGTCAGTCCGGACACACGTCGCCGCCCCGCACCCAGGCTCAGATGCCTGCTTACGCGTTCGAATCCCGAAGAGTGCTCCAGCTCTGCGAAGATTTCGCGGACAAACGGGAGGATCATGAGTGTCTAGTTTAGCAGCGTCGGCGTGTGACGGCGGCATTCAGGGGCCTCGGCATCCTCGCCCGCTTCGAGCTTGGCCAGCCAGGCATCGGCTTCTTCGGCCGTCACATGCAGGCCGGTCGTCTGGTAGTGGTTCCAGGCAGCCAACACATCTTGACGTAGTTGCTCGTGCATTTCCCGTGCCCCCTTTTCATTATCAAGTGGCCGGGCAAGTACAAGGACTCCGGAGCAAGTCGCGCCGTTTCAGTGCGGTTTTCCCGGCAGCACAAAATGCTCGGCGCAGCGGGGCTCGTACGAGTCGCCCGGCATTTTGATTGGACTTTTGTAGGGCGCCGGCTCTCCGGCGATCTGCCGCTGCGAGTAGAGCGCCCGGCTTCCGCAGCTGCAGTAGGCCATGCACTCGGTGATGCTGCCGCCGTAGGCATTCACGAGCCAGGTAAGGTTCAGCATCTCGCCGAAGGGAAGCGCTCGAAAATCCAGATCGAGTCCCGCGATCAGCACGTCGTGACTGGCATCGAGCAGACGTCGCGTGAAAAGGAATAGCTCATTCACAAACTGCCCTTCATCGATGGCGATGCAGTCGATCTTCTTGCCGATCTCCTTTTCTCTTTGTGCGATCGCCTGGAGAATCTCCCAGGGGTTCTGCGAATTGAACTCAAGCGCGTCCATCTTGCCGTGACCGTTTGGATTGCGGCTCTCCACCACTCCAGGGCCGCCCTTGGTATCGTCGCTGGGTTTGAGAACCAGCACGTATTGTCCCGCGTATTGCCGCCGCATATCGGCGCGCCGCAACAACTCGGCGGTCTTGTTGCTTCTCATCGGCCCCAACATCAGTTCCAGCTTCCCAGCCACTTTTGTGTCCTCTAACGCAAAGAGAATAGGAATATCGCTTCCGGCTTCTCATCATATCCCGGCGGGGTAGCGAGCGCCTCGGCATCGGTTCCAAAAGAAGCTGCGCCTTGAAGACTCGCCGCGATCCATCGCCGCGCATCGCATTGAAATAGGGTTGGACAGATAGAATGAAAGTCGAATCGAGCTGCAGCCCGCGGAGTTCTCCATTATGGCCGAAAGTCTCACCGATAAACCGCGCATTTTGATCGTCGGCGCTGCCGGCCAGGTAGGTGTTGAACTGCAACACAGTTTTTCCGGCTTCGGTCCCATTGTCGCTGCCGATCTGGAATCCACCGGTCTCGATCCCGTCGACCTTACCGATGAGAATCAAACCCGCGCCCTGGTTCGCCGCGTGCAGCCCGATCTGATACTCAATGCAGCGGCGTATACAGCCGTCGATCGTGCCGAATCCCAGCCCGAACTGGCCATGGCCATCAACGCCACGGCTCCGCGCATCCTGGCCGAAGAGGCTCTCCGGTTGAATGCCTTGCTTGTCCACTATTCCACTGATTATGTTTTTGACGGACAAAAGCAGCAGCCATGGATTGAGACCGATGAGCCGAACCCGCTCAATGTCTACGGCGCAACCAAGCTGGCCGGAGAGCAAGCCATCCAGAAGACCGGCGGACGCTATTTGATCTTCCGCACCAGTTGGGTCTACGGGCCGCACGGCAACAACTTTCTGCTCACCATGCTTCGCCTTGCCCGCGAGCGCGACCGACTGTCGATTGTTGACGATCAGTTCGGCTCTCCGACCACATCCATCGAGCTCGCCCGCGCCACTCGCACCATCGCCGAGGGCGTTCTTGCCGGAAGATTCGGCGCTACGCAGGATTGGGCCGGCCTCTACCACATGACCTGTTCGGACTCGACCACCTGGTTCGGCTTTGCCAAGGCCATCTATGACTGTGCATCGGCACAGCTTCACGTGAAACCGCCGGAGCTCACGCCCCTTGCCACCAAGGACTATCCAACGCCCGCCAGGCGTCCACGCAACTCTGTGCTCTCGAATCGGAAGCTCTACGACCGCTTCGGCGTCAGCCTTCCATCCTGGCGCGCCGCGCTGGACGACGTCATTCAGATTCTCGCCCCCGCCGCCAGAGCTCAGGCGTAGAGACTCGTCCCCGCACATCAGCGCGCGTGATTGAGAATCGTGCCGGCCATGGCTTGCAGGGATACGATCTTGTCGACGCAGTTCAGCTTGATAGCCTCTTTGGGCATGCCAAAGACCACGCAGGTGGCTTCGTCCTGGGCGATGGTCATGGCTCCGGCCTGCCTCATCTCCAGCATTCCGCGCGCACCGTCGTCGCCCATTCCGGTCATGATGACGCCCACGACATTCTGTCCGGCGTAGCGCGCGGCGGAACGGAACAGTACATCTACCGAAGGCCGGTGACGGCAGACCAGGGGCCCGTCCTTGACCTCAACGTAGTAGCGCGCGCCGCTGCGCTTGAGCAGCAGGTGATGATTACCCGGCGCAATCAGCGCGCGTCCGCGAATGACGGTGTCGTTGGTCTCCGCTTCCTTGACGGTGATGTTGCACAGGCCGTCGAGCCGGTTGGCAAAGGCGCGGGTGAACAGCTCCGGCATGTGCTGCACAATCACGATACCGGGAGTGTCGGCCGGCAACGCCTCCAGCACTGTCTTCAGGGCCTCTGTGCCGCCGGTCGAGGCGCCGATGACCACAACCTTCTCCGTCGTCTCGGCCATTGCGTGGGTGGCGGGAGAAAGAATGACGTCGGCAGTGAGCTTGGCCTCCACCGTGTGGCTGGGCTTCAGGGCCAGCAGCCTCGCATTCGCCGCGGCCTTGACCGCTTCGCAAATCGAAATGCGCGAGTCTTCGAGGAACTGTTTGGCGCCGAGACGCGGCTTGGTGACAATCTCCACCGCGCCATATTCGAGGGCCCTGAAAGTGCTTTGCGCGCCTTCCTCGGCCAGGCTCGAACAGATCACCACCGGGATCGGATGCTGGCTCATGAGCTTCTTCAGGAACGTGAGCCCATCCATGCGCGGCATCTCGATATCGAGGGTGATGACATCCGGCACTTGCTCGGCGATGCGATCGGCGGCGACAAACGGGTCGCCCGCCGTGGCAATCACCTCGATCTCCGGATCGGACTGAAGCACCTCGCGCAATGTCTGGCGCACAACGGCGGAGTCGTCCACGATCAAGACGCGAATCTTCGATGAACTCATGAGCCAGGCCTCGATCCCTTTCTTCGATCCTCTTCCTGCCGCTCCCTCAAGCCGTCGTGAAGTTACGGCGCTTTGAGAGAAACGGTCCTGGGTGGCCGGCATCTTGCGAGTGCCGTTGCAGCAGCACTTCTCCGGTTTCCGTGTTGAAGTGAATATTGACTCCGCGTTTGCCTCCCAGCGAGGCCGCCGCGACGTCAAAGCCTTCCTCCGCAAGCACCTTCATCGCAACTTCGCAGTTCAGCTTGCCCACTGTTGGCCGCTTGGGATTTGGGGCCATATCAAGCACATCTCCGCCCCCGAACAACTTCACTTCGACCTCGCCGCGGCGCGCGCCCAGCGCGTCGAGCTGGCGAGCCAGATCGCGAATCGCGTAGTCCACGTAGCGGCGGCCGGCGGAGCGGCTCAACGATGCGGCATGTTTGGCCGGCGAACGGGGCAGCATCGGATGGCACAGAGCGCCCACGCCCAGCCGGGGAACTCTGAACGCGATGCCTACACAGGAGCCGAGCAGAGTTCGAAGCATGGTTGGCTCCCTGACCAGGCGTGACTCTCCCGGTTGCACGTGAACTTCCGGCAATGTTGGGTCAGGCTCAGGCATCGTTCTTCCTGTAAAGAGCCGGCGCCACCGGCGTCAAAGGCAAGTCCATATCGTGCAGCGTCTCGGAATGCCCGACGAACAGGTATCCGCGCGGCGCCAGGTATTTGGAAAGCTTTTGCAGAACCTTTTCCTGCGTTGGCCGATCGAAGTAGATGATCACATTGCGGCAGAAGATCGCGTCCGCCTTTTCCGACATGCGGTAGTCGGCATCCATGAAATTCAATCGCCGAAACTCGATCAACCGGCGCAACTCCGGAACCACACGCACGCGGTCGAAGCCAGGATCGCGGCTGACCATGATGTACTTCCGCTTCAGTGCCGGAGGCACAGGGCTGACGACATCGCTCGAATAAACGCCCATCTCGGCCTTCGCGAGGACTCGGGTCGAGATATCGGTTGCCAATATTCTGAAGCGGAAACCCGGATGGGTCAGCCCATATTCGCTCAGCACAATCGCCAGCGTGTACGGCTCTTCGCCCGTGGAGCAGCCGGCGCTCCAGATTAGAGCCGGCCTTCCACCCTCATCGCGCGAAGTCAGCTCTGGAAGAGCCCTCTCGACCAGAAGGTTGAAGTGCTTCGGCTCCCGGAAGAAGTCGGTCTTGTTGGTCGTTACCACGTCGATCAGCGGAACAAGCTCTTCCTTCAGCCCCTGGCGTCCGAAAAGATAATCGCAATACTGGGCATAGGAACTCAGTTCGAGCGCCTTCAGACGCTTTTTGATCCGAACCTCGAGCATCGTCTTCTTTTCGGCGCCGAGGCGAATACCCGCCTGCTCATAGATCAGGCTGCAAAGGCGCGTGTAGTCGCGGGCCGACATGTATTCGTCGTGAGCGCTCATCGCTTGAATGGGGCAAGCTGGTTTGCCTGCCCCAATCCCTCCTTATGCAGCCGCTTCCACCAACTGTTTGCTCGGTTCCTGCCCGCGGACCACAGCAAGCTCCTCGGCGGAAAAGACGCGGTCGATGTCCAGAATCACGATGAACTGAGCATCGCGTTTGCCCATCCCCTTTATAAAATCTGTCCGGATCTGGGTGCCGATCTTTGGCGCCGGCTCAATCTGATCCGGCTCCAGATCGATGACCTCTTCGACCGAATCCGCCAGCGCGCCGATCACGGTGGATTCGTTGTCAAGCAACACCTCGACCACAACAATGCAGGTGTTGCGCGTGCTCTCGGTCTTCGACATCTCGAAGCAGAGCCTGAGGTCCACCACCGGCACCACGCTGCCCCGCAGGTTGATCACTCCGCTCATGAAGTCGGGTGTCCTGGGAATGGCGGTGATGGTGGTCAGGTCAAGCACTTCTCTCACCTTGGCGACATCGGTGGCGAAGATCTCGTTGCCGAGCTTGAAGGTCAGGTACTGCCGTGTCTCCGTGATTTCGCTAACGCTCATGCTTCCACTCCTCTCTCGTTTGGAAGACAGGGCGCGGCAGGAAAGCAGGCCGCGCCCGACCGGTCAGTAACGCTCGAACTCTCCGTCGAGATCGTCGTGTTTGTCTTTGAGCCGGAGACTGACCCCGCCCGAAGGCTTGGCTCCGGCGTGACCATTCGGCTTCGCCGCCTTTGCCGGCGCGGCCTGCACCGGCTTGCCCGCCTTGGCGCCGGCCGGCTTGCGCGCCCGTCCGCCGTCCTCGTCTCCGGTATGGAAGAACGAGAGCGCGCTGACAAGCTGATCGGACTGGCCGGTTAACTCCTCGGTCGTGGAAGCCATCTCTTCGGAAGCCGAGGCATTCTGCTGAATGACCTGCTCCAGTTGCTGCAGCGCCTTGTTGATCTGCTCCGCCCCGGTATCCTGCTCCTTGCTGGCGGCAGTGATCTCCTGCACCAGCTCGGCCGTGCGCTGGATATCGGGCACCAGCTTGTCCAGCATCTCGCCGGACTTCTCCGATACCTTCAACGTGTTGGCGGAGAGCTGATTGATTTCCCCGGCCGCTTTTTGACTGCGCTCGGCCAGCTTGCGGACTTCCGCGGCGACGACGGCGAAGCCCTTGCCGTGTTCGCCGGCGCGCGCAGCCTCGATGGCCGCGTTGAGCGCCAGCAGATTAGTCTGGCGCGCGATCTCCTCGATGATCGAGATCTTGTTGGCGATCTCCTTCATCGCGGCTACGGCTTCGAGAACCGACTTGCCGCTCTCCTGCGCATCCTTGGCCGATTTGTTCGCGATCTTGTCGGTCTGCTGCGCGTTGTCGGCGTTCTGCTTGATGTTCGAGACCATCTCCTCCATCGACGACGAGGCCTCTTCGGCTGCAGCCGCCTGTGCGCTGGCGCCCTTCGATACCTGAATCGAGGCCGTCGAGATGGACTGGCTGGCAGAGGATACCTCGCCGGCTATCGCACGGATATCGGAGACCGTTTGCGTCAGCCCGGCCACCATGGACGCCAGCGCCTGCATCAGCTTGTCCTGCGGCGAGCGCTCGCGAAGAGTCACCGTAAGGTTGCCGTTCGAAATCTCTTCGGCGGCAGCAGTGATGTCGTTCATGGCCACAATCAGCGTATTGAGGTTGTTCTTGATCAGGTTGAAGTCGCCATGATAGGTATCCGTGATTTGCGGCGGGATGTCGCCCTTGCTAATCTGCTCCACATATCTGGCGGAGAAGTTCAGCGGGCCAATGACCGCGTCCAGAATTTCGTTGACGCCACGCACAATCTCCGCATACGCGCCCTTTACCTGGTCGGGATTGCCGCGTTCGGCGAGTTTTCCGTCCTTCGCCGCGTCGCTTAGCCGCCCCAACATCTTCTGAAGCGTCTGCAGCACGATGGCCACGTTATTGATCGCCTGCTTCATCTTCTCGTGATCGCCCTTGTAGGTGTGCGCGATCAGCTCGTCGATCTTGCCGTTCGATACCTGGGCAAGAATGCGATTCCCCTCGCCGATGGGCATCAGTATCGCGTCCAGCATGGTGTTGACGCCGCGCACAATCTCCGCGTACGCGCCCTGGAACTGCTCGGGCTTGCCGCGATCGCTGAGCTGGCCGTCCTTGGAGGCGTCAGTCAACCGCACCAACTCCTTTTGCAGGCCTTGCAAAACCACTGCGACATTGTTGATCGCCTGCTTCATCTTTTCGTGGTCGCCCTTGTAGGTGGCTGTAATCAACTCGTCGATCTTGCCCGAGGATATCTGGGCGAGGACGCGGTTGCCTTCGCCGATGGGCAGAAGAATCGCGTCCAGCATGGTGTTGACGCCGCGCACAATCTCCGCGTACGCGCCCTGGAACTGCTCCGGCTTGCCGCGGTCGCTGAGCTGGCCTTCCTTGGAGGCCTCGATCAAACGCGCCAGTTCCTTTTGCAGGCCTTGCGTCACGATAGCCACGTTGTTGACGGCCACCTTCATCCTCTCGTGATCGCCCTTGTAGGCCTGAGTTATTAACTCGTCGATTTTGCCCGATGAGATTTGCGCGAGTACGCGGTTGCCCTCGCCGATGGGCAGCAGGATCGCATCCAGCATCTCGTTGACGCCCTGGATCATCTCGCGATGAACGCCGTTGAACAGGGTTGCCTTGCCGCGCTCGGAGAGGCGCCCCTCTTTGGATGCATCCACCAGGCGCATGATCTCCTGCAACACCTCCATCGAGTCGTCTTCAACGATCCGCTTCGAGGCATGCGAGCGATCCTGAGCCCCATGTCCGTTTCCGCCATGACCGTTTCCGGCGCCGTGCGCCTTCCGGTCTTCACTTACCATTGTTGTCGCCATGAAACTCGGTCCTCTCTCGGCTGAAACTCGCTCTCTCCCATTCGTTCATCTCATGGGTTCTCTTATCGACCGGCAAATACCGGACGGGAGTTGAAGCGAGACCAGCGGGTTAGTTCGTTATTTGACTGGCGCCGGCTTACCTCTCCAGCACCGACGAAGCTTCAGTTGACGTTCAAGCCCGCGCCTCACTTTCGCCGCGCATTGGCCGCCGGGCGCCCCCTGGAGCGCTCGAGCGTTACCCGCACCGCCTCCTGCGCCAGCCGCTCCGGATCGAGAATCAGCGCCACTGTTCCATTGCCCAGAATGGTGGCGCCGGAGACAACCTGGACATGCCGGTAGAACCGGCCCAGATTCTTGATGACCGTCTGGCAGTTTCCCAGCACCTGGTCCACGACAAATCCGTAGCGGCCTTCCCCGGTTTCGACCACCATGATCTGCTCGATCGCCGGGGGCGCGGAGCGCATCCCGAAGTGCCGGCGGAGGCCGATGTAGGGGATGAGCATTCCGCGCACGCTGGCCACCTGCTTGCCGTTGGCGCGCTCGATGTCCTCGCGCGTCAGCTCGATGCACTCCAGCGTGTTGGCCAGCGGCAACACAAAGAATGCGTCGCCGACGGCGACCAGCAGTCCGTCGATGATAGCCAAGGTCAGCGGCAGGCGCAGCAGTACCTGGGTACCCTGGCCCGCCTTGCTGGCCACGTCGATGCTGCCCCGCAGGGCGTCGACCCGCTGGCGAACCACATCCATCCCCACGCCCCGGCCGGAGACATCGGTGACCGTCTTGGCGGTCGAGAATCCGGGCCGGAAGATCAGCGCGAAGGTCTCGGACTCGGTGAGTGCGGCGTCGGCGGCCACGATTCCTTTCTCGATCGCGCGGTTGCGCACCGCCTCTTTGTCGATGCCGCCGCCGTCGTCCGAGACCCCGATCAAAACGCTGGCGCCCGAGTGCCGGGCGGAGAGGTGAATGGCGGCGGTGGGTCGCTTGCCGCGGGCAGCGCGCGTTGCGGCCGACTCGATGCCGTGGTCCATGCTGTTGCGGATCAGGTGCATAAGTGGATCGCTCAACTGGTCGATCACCGTCTTATCCAGCTCCGTGTCCGCGCCCTCCATGGTCAGCTCGACGTCCTTGCCGAGGTCGCGGGCCAGGTCGTGGACCAGGCGGCGGAACTTCTCGAAGGTGGCGCGGATCGGCAACATGCGGATGTTCATCGAACTCTCGCGCAGGGACGAGGTCAGCCGCTCGATCTCTTCGGAAACGACGGCGACGTCCGGATCGTCGCTGCGGGCGGCAAGCTCGCTCAGCCGCGCCTGCACCGTCACCAGTTCGCCGACCAGGTCGACAAACTGGTCCAGCTTGGCGGCCGGCACGCGCAGGCTGGTGGCGTGGTCGGCCTTGTCGTAGCTGCGCCGGCCGCCGGAGCCGGCGCGCGGTTCCTCAAGCGCGCGGGCGATTACGTCCGCAGCCTCCCTCCCCGCCTGCGAAGCGCCTTGTGCTGCTGATGTCTCGGGCTCGATGGTCAGTTCGCAACTATCCGCGACGAAGATGAAGACGTCGCGGATGGCGTCGCGGCCCGCCGGTGTCGCCAGCACCATATCCCAGGTCACATAGCAGCGCTCCGGGTCAAGTTCCCCGATCGGCGGAACCGCCGCCATGCTGGCCCGCACCGAGAGGCCGCCAAGTTGCCGCAGCTCTTTTAAAAGAAGCAGCGGATTGGCGCCGTTCAGCATCATCTCCGGGCCGGGAGCGAAACGCAGTTGCCACTCGCAAGCCTGGCCGTCCCCTGCGCCCGCATCCGTCACGTCTGCCGCATCTTTCACATTCGGCGGGGCGGAGACCTCTGGACCGGAAGCCTCGCTCAGGGGCATACCGGCCAGTTGCCGCACCTTGGCCAGAATCTCGGCACAGGCCGCCGGGTCCGCCGCCGGCGTTCCGGCGCCCTCTTCCAGCATGGCCCGAATTTGATCGAGCGCCGCAAGAGTCAGATCGATCAGTTCGGAGCCGATCTGGAGCCGTCCGTTGCGCACCAGGTCGAAGGCGGTCTCCAGGTTGTGGGTGAAGGCGGCCAGTTGCTCGAAGCCGAACATGGAGCCGGAGCCCTTGATGGTGTGCAGGGCGCGAAAGACCCGCCCCACCAGTTCCATGTCGGCGCGATTCTCGTTCAACTCCAGAAGCGCGGCCTCCAGATCGACAAGAACCTCCCGCGCTTCCTCGCGGAAACTCTGCTTGAACTGCTCGGCGCTGGCTGCGTTTGCCCGATGCATCACCTTTTGCATCTCCCCGCTTGAACAGGAACCGGGAATCTCTCAAAGCCCGCTTCCTTCAGTCCCACAGAAACCGCCGCCGGTACTTCTCCATCCAACCTGATTTCCACCCCCGAGGCTTTGGCCTCGCGCCCGGCCGCCCAGAGCAGCTGGATTGCCGTCACATCCAGGTCGGCGTTCGCATCCAGCGCGACCAGCACCGTCTTGTCCGCCTTGAGCGCGTCGAGAAGTGTCCTCTTCAGTTCCGCCGCAAGACCGATATCGATCGCGCCCTCCAGGCGGATGGCGCTCGCGTCTTCCCGTTGCTCCACAATGATTGCCAAGGCTGACTCCCGCTCACTTTGCGATTCCCGCTCCACTCGGCCCGCTCATGGAGGGAAACTCCGCCCCTCAATTGAAGGCGTGCGCAAGATTGTGATTCGATGCATCGCCGAAGACGTTTCCAGGCCTGCCCACAACGATGTTGCCCAGATAACGTGTCATCGGCTTGGAAGGAGCAATTGAAGAGTGGGGTCTGGAGGGATTCAGGTTGGATTTCTTTAAGAACCCGGATAAAAACTCGGGCCGCTTCAAAAACATCGGCTCAATCAGGGGTTTTCTAGAACAACTCAATCGCCGGGCGTCCGTGATCCTCGCTCGAAACTCCCCCGGAAACGGCAAGGTGCGTATTGGTCTGGCTGGCCATCCTGTACTGGTCCAGATGAGAGGCGAGCAGGGATTTGAAAGTCTGGTCGAGTTGGCCGTCCCAGCCGGGGTCGGCGGCCTTTTCGTTCAAC
>Ga0182030_10006805_pt1 | contig 24014 bp, 23 predicted proteins | sample 812S3MmetaG_FD_121299 | JGI IMG/M metagenome (GOLD analysis project Ga0182030, IMG submission 121299) | Permafrost microbial communities from Stordalen Mire, Sweden - 812S3M metaG (Illumina Assembly) | ecosystem: Environmental > Terrestrial > Soil > Wetlands > Permafrost | place: Sweden...
AGCGTGTGGATGCTGCCGAAAAGCGCCGAGCGGCCCGCGGGCGGATCGAGGCGGAGGAAGGGAAGCTCGAGTAATTTCCAGCCGGAAGCGGTGTGGAAAAAATTGTCAGCGTTGAGATCGCCATGCGTCCATCCGGCGGCGTGGAGCGCTTCCACCGCGTCGAGCGATTGGTCGACGAAGTAGCGCCAGTCGTTGGAATCGAGCGGGCCGGACCGGATCAACTGGCCGAGGGTGCGCCCTTCGAGCAGTTCAAAAACCTGGTAGGCGCCGACTTGCGGATCGGCTCCTGAAGCGAGGAGCCGGACCCAGCCGTCGTGGAAGGCAGGGAGAGAATCGCTCGGCGTGTGGGTGCCCGGTCGGAGGGCCAGCCGCACGGCGACTTCGTCCTGCGTAACCATGTCCTGCGCGCGAAAGACGCGGGCTTCGCCGCCGGAACCGAGGTCGGCGAGCAGGAGGTAGCGTCCGTCGATGAGCGTGTTTTCCATGGGGAAAAAATTTTTGGACAGGATTAACAAGATTAACAGGATTAGGGGAAGGATTTTGACAGGAGGAACATGAAGGACATGAAAAGCAGACCTGCGACAAGGGACGTTTTTCCTCATGTCACTCATGTTTCTCATGTCTAAAATCGGTCTGCCTTCCAACAATCCTGTTAATCTTGTTAATCCTGTCTAAAATTGTCTTTGCCTTCCTCCGTCGTTAATTCCGTAATTCCGTAATTCCGTTAATTCCGTCAAAATTCCCCCGGCTTTCACAACTCCGATTCGATCTGGAGGAGATTGGCGCGGATCGGATTCGGGTGCGCCGGATCGGCCTCGACCCGCTCCATTTCCCTGGCCGTGTTGAAATAGGCGCCGAAGCGGGACGTGTCGTCGTAATCCTTGGTGACTTCGAACCAGTTGACATAATCGAGCAGTTTTTGGTGATAGTCCGTCTCGGCGATGCGCCCGCGATGGGCTTCCTGAAGAAGTTGTTTCGCCTGGTCCGGGTTGTTGTCGTTGACCAGCGCCGTGAGGGCGGAACGATAAAGTTCCAGGATCGCGTGCCAGCTCGGGTGCGCCCGAAGTTCCAGCTCGGTCAGGAGGAATATCCTTTCCCGCAGGGCTTCGAGCACGACGGGGTTCCGGGGAAGCGTGGCGGCCGCGTCGAGCGTGCAGGTCTGGACTTTTGCATCCTTCGAGGAGGCGAAGGCGATGGTTTCGGCGGCCGTCAGTTCGGACGAAGTTTCCGACCAGGTGTAAACGATGTCGCGGCTGCGTCCGGTGGCGTCGGCGAGTTCGCGCCGCCAGTCGGTTTCCATCGGGAAATGGAATTGGGACGGGGAGGGATTGGGCCCGGAGAAGCCGGCGAGCCACTGCTGAAAGTCCTCCCGGCGCGAGCCTTCCCGGGTGAGGCTGTCGACCAGGTAATAGCAGAAGGCCCGCTGCCAGAGTCCCAGCAGGCGGTCATCGCTGAGTTCGCGCCAGCCGGTGACCTCGGCCAGCGTCGGGGCGGCCTGGCTTTGGACGGCCCGTCTCACGATGCTTTCGCGGTTGTGCCCGGGATCTTCGTTCAACCATTCGCGCAAACCCTCGACGAGCCAGAGGGGGACCATGTCGAGACGCGTATGCTTGTCGAAGGAAGCCGTGGTCGCGAAAAATTTTTCCCACAGCAGGGCGGTGACGAATTGCCGCTGGAGGAATTCGCGCGCCTCCGGATCGGAGGAGGGGAGGACCGCCTCGATTTTCATGGTCGCGCCCTGGGAGAAGACCGCCGCCGCCTCGCGGTTGATCTTGGCGGTGAGGGGATCGTCCGGCGTCATGACATGGATGTGCACCGGAAAGCGCCAGGCCGGCCCGAGCTGAAGCAGGGGCGCGAGTTGGTCGCGCGTGTCGGAGGCCAATTGCAGGGTATCGGTGCAGGCCAGGGCGTCGGCGCTGGTGCAGGTGACTTGCGGATAGGCCGGGGAGGCCGATGTCGAAATGTCCGGAGCCGGACCGGCAACCGGGGCATCCGGCGCCGGATTGGCGTCGGGCGCGGGGGTTGCCGGCGCTTCCTGGGCGCATACAGGCGCGCCTGCCGGGAAAGAGCCGACCAACGTCAGCGCGGCGAAGAGGAGAATTCGCCGTTTCATTTTTACGTGTTCTTCTTGGCCGCGGGCTTGGCCGCCGGTTTCGGCGACTCCGGTTTATGCGACTCAGCCTTGGCGGAATCGGATTTTGTGGAGGTTTCGCTGGTTTTGGCAGAATCGCTTTTGGACTTCTTATAACCCTCGCTGCGATAATCGGTGATGTAAAAACCGGAGCCCTTGAAAATCAAGCCGGCCCCCGCGCCAATCTTGCGCTTGACCCGGCCCTTGCCCCAGGTTTTTTGGCGGCAGAGAGTTTTGGGACAGGTCTTCAGCGCGTCGTCCTTCATCGATTGGACAAGTTCAAAGCTCTTCCCGCACTTGGCGCATTCGTATTCGTAGGTGGGCATTCGTGGAAGATTACCAAAAGTTACGCTTCTATCCAGCAGCGACTTCTATCTTTGTAACCGAGACGGGATTAACAAGATTAACAGGATTGGAAGGCAGGCTGATTTTAGACATGAGGAACATGAAGGTCATGAAGTTAAACTGCCTTCTTCATGTATTTCATTTTCTTCATGTTTTCATGTCAAAAATTTTCCTGCTGAGCGAAGCGAACGAATAGTCCTCTCCGTAACCATCCCCAATCCCATTAATCATATTAATCCCATCTAAAAATTCCCCGGAGCTTGCCCCGGGGTGGTTTGCTGATACCCTGAGCGCGAAATCAATGAAGGGCGGTCACTATATTCTCATGGGCGTGCCCGGCGCCGAGCTGGATGCGAAAACGGCTGCGATCATTCGCGAAGTCCAACCGGCGGGCTTCATTCTTTTCGGACGCAACATCAAGGCCCCCGCGCAACTGCGCAAGCTGATCGACGACCTGCGCGGCGAGGTGATGCACGTGCCGGTGGTGACGATCGACCAGGAGGGCGGGCGCGTTTCGCGGCTGAAGGAATGCGGCGCGGAACCGCCCAGCGCAAAGCAGCTTCGCGACAAGGGCGATCTGCGCCTGATCGAGCGGCACGGCGCGCTGACGGGCGAGATTTTGCTCCTCTTCGGCTTTAACCTGAACCTGGCGCCCGTGGTGGATGTCTCCTTCGACGGCGATCTCGATAACTCGCTGAAAAACCGGACCTGGGGGCTCGACGCCGAAACCGTGACGCAAAACGCCGGGGCTTTCAACCGCACCCTGCGCGAACAGGGGGTGCTGAGTTGCGGCAAGCATTTTCCCGGCTACTCCCGCGCCGCCGTCGACCCGCATCACGAGTTGCCGGTGGTGAAGCGCAGCCGCCGGGAATTGTAGGAGGTCGAGTGGAAACCCTTCCAGGCGCTTGCGGCGGAACTCGACTCGATGATGGTCGGCCATGCGAATTATCCCGCGCTCGACGACAGCGGCGTTCCCTCCTCGCTTTCGCGGAAGATCATCCACGGCATCCTGCGCGAGGAATGGGGTTACCGGGGCGCGGTCATCAGCGACGATCTCGACATGGGCGCGATTGCCGGCCATTACGGGCTGGCGGAATCGGTGACGCGCGCGGTCGAGGCGGGCAACGACCTGGTGCTGCTCTGCCATCGCCCGGAACTCGTTCCCGAGGCCGCGAAGGCGCTCGAAACGATCTCGCCGGCGCGCGCGGCGGAAGCCGAAAAGCAAATCGCGCAACTGCGGGAGAGGCTCGATCCGCCGCTCCCTTTTTCCGTCGCGGCGCACGCGGCGATCGACCGGAAAATTTATCAATTGCGGGTGGATACGCTCGGCGGCGGCGCGGCGGCGGCGCGCTCGGCGGATGACGGCAGGCGGTCGCCGGTCGAAACGTTCTAAACGGGGAAATGGATGAGCTACGATATTATTTCTGTCATCGAGTTATGCGGGATCTGCGGCCTCGCCTTCTGGTTCGTCGGCTTCGTCGCGCTTCTGGTGGCCGTCCAAAAAGCCCGCGATGAATTCAGGACAAAGGGCTATCTGAGGACGCCTTCGGGAACGCGCTGGCTCCGTTTTTTACTCTGGAAACATTACGGCCATTTTGAAAATCCCGGCACGCGATTCTATTTCGGAATCTCCCATTTTTGCCTGGTAGCGCTGATCATCGCCCTGGGGGCCATCGTGATCTTGGTCGGTTCCGACCAACTCCTAACGCGCATGTCCGGATTGCCTGGGGGTGGCATGATACCTGAGCGCACGCTGCCAAAATAGAACGGGCATCGTGAGAAAGTTTGAAGGTTTCGACAAAGCAGGATAGGCTCCATTCATGGAAAACGTCGTCAATGGGGCCCTTCCTGCCAGTCCCGCCGGGACCGCCGAGGACCGGGGGCCGCTTCCGCTGAACGCGCGCAAGCCGGCCTGGCTTCGCGCCAAAATTCCGGGCGGCTCGGTTCATCTGGAGACGACGGACATCGTCCGCGAGCACAAGCTCCACACCGTGTGCGAGAGCGCGCAGTGCCCCAATCTCGGCGAATGCTGGTCGCGCAAGACGGCCACGATCATGATCCTCGGCGACATCTGCACGCGAAGCTGCGGTTTTTGCGCGGTGCAGACCGGACGCCCGACCGAGCTGGATCGCGACGAGCCGCGCCGGGTGGCCGAGGCGATCCGGCTCATGGGGCTGCGGCACGCGGTGATCACCTCCGTGGCGCGCGACGAACTGCTCGACGGCGGCGCGGCGATCTGGGCCGGGACGATCCGGGCCGTGCGCGCGGAAAATCCCCGGACCGCGATTGAAGTGCTCATTCCCGATTTCAAGGGCCGGTGGCAGGATTTGGAGACCGTCCTCGACGCGAAGCCCGACATTCTCGGCCACAATGTCGAGACCGTTCCCCGCCTGCACAAAAAAGTCCGTCCGCAGGCGAAATACGAACGGTCGCTGGAAATGTTGCGCCGGGCCAAGGCCGCCGGGTTCGTCACGAAATCGGGGCTGATGCTCGGCATCGGCGAGGAGGTCGACGAGATCGCCGCCACGCTGCGCGACATGGCCGCGGAGAAGCTCGACATCCTCACCCTCGGCCAATACCTCCGCCCCTCCGCGCAGCATCTGCCGCTTGATCGCTGGGTGACGCCCGAGGAATTCGCGCGCTGGAAACAGTTCGGTCTCGACCTCGGTTTTCGCGTGGTCGAATCGGGGCCGCTGGTGCGCAGCTCCTATCACGCCGATGAGCAGTCCGACGCGCTCGTGCCGGAACATGGGGGTTGCCGCTGATGTTACTTCCTCGTTCCCAAGTTGAACTTGGGAACGTTACTGCCGTCCGCAGGACCTTTTCCCGCGAAAATTCATTTCGCGCTGACCTATGCCGAGGTCTGCTGCTGGCCTTGATCTTCTTCTTTTCCCTTTCCCCGTCCCTCCGCGCCGACAACCCGCTCCATGCCCAGGTCCTGGTGTTCCTGCCCGCTTACGAGGGGTCGAAGCTCTACGATCCCGATCTGGCGGAAAAAGGGGACGACCCGCCGTGCGTCTGGGGCGGCCTGGATGCGATCCGCAACGCGAAGCTCTATCTCGCCCTGCGCAATCCCAATCCGCTCGAGGCCCGGCCGATGGTCTCCGCCGGCCCGATCGACGTCTACGGCGACTTCATTTCGGGCATCACCGGGGAACAGGACACGCCCGGTTTCCAGCCCTACACGGAGGACGCCGACTTTTTCACGTTTGCCTACGATTGGCGGCAGGAAATCGCCACGGTCACGGCGCCGCTGCTGGGGCGGGCGCTGGACAACTACGCGCGCATTCACGAGGAGAAGACCGGCATTCCCGCGCCGCAGACCAAATTTATCCTGGTGGGCCACAGCATGGGCGGCCTCGTCGCCCGGACTTTTCTCAGCGAGAACCCGCAGTGGGCGGACCGCATCGCGGCGATGGTCCTGGTGGGCGCACCGAATCTCGGTTCGGTGAAGGCGATCAAGACGCTCATCGTCGGCCCGGGCGGGTTGAAGGAAAACGCGACCAGTTTTCCCGCGTCCCTTCTCAATCTCCTGCCCAGCAACGTCGACGAAAACCTCACCAAGCTCGTCGCCATCAGCCGCCCCAGCCTCTACGAATTGCTTCCCTTCGACGATCCCCACTGGGAATGCGTGGCCGCCGACGGCAGCCGCGTGCGGATCAGCGCCCAGGACATGCTCCGGGTCGGGCCCTGGCAGCCCTACTGGCCGAGTCCCGAATTGGAACGCCGCGTTTTCCTGGACGACTGGCTGAAAAAGCGGGAGGCCGAGGGCCGCAAGAAGATCGACCGGCCCGACTGGGAATTTTGCCAGGACCCCGATTTGCCGCAGTTGCAAAAAATCCTCGCGCAAGTCCGGGACTGGCGTCTGCGCATGGGGAGCCTCGCATACACCAACACCCTGCTGACACGCCGGGGCGAGCCGTCGCGCCTGAAGGTGGTGGTGGGAACCGGGATCAAGACGCCCACGGGTGTCATCACGGAGGGCGCGCACGATTCCTCCCTCGCCCGCTATACCTACGAACCCGACAACGACGGCGACGAAACGGTCACGGGCGCGAGCGCGCTCGACGATCTCCGCCCGGCGCCCGGCCAGGTCAAATTGCTCGGCGGAGTCCCCCACGGCAAGCTGATGACCGACCCCCGCTTTCTCGATTATATTTACGGCGAACTTTCCCACGAACCCATGGCCGCGCCGGATGTGAGAAGCGGCCCCGGCCAGACGCTTTAGGTAGCCGTCGGACCTCGGAAGGTAGCGGGCGCAGGCCCTTGCGCCGGTGCCTTCCCCGGCTTTGCTTAAAAAGCCTGCGTAGCCTATTTTTTTAGGCTATCCAGACCATAGAGGGGATTTAGGAGCGAAATTGACATCCTCCCGCCGACGGGCAAGGCTTCTTTCATGACCGCTTCGCAGCGCGATCAGGCCGTGCCTGTCCGCTTTTTCCATAAAATGAAAAACTACGAAAGAGACGTGTCAAGTGTCAAGAGTTGACCCCTATCACACACATTGTCGTCAAAATTCTAACAGGGCCTGTTCCGGTGCCTTAAAGGCATTCATATATGGACAATAAAGACTCTTTCAGCGAGATGAGGCAAAAAATCAAAGACCTTTGCGCATCTGGTCGTCCTGTAACTATATATGATATTCCTATCAACGGCTTAGGGCTGGATCACAGCAATATTATCGATTTTATATTCCTGGAATTTAAAGAATCATCGGACATTGTATATGCCAGGAAGCTTCTTGCTATTTTGATAAGTGCCCCTGAGGATATGCTGGAATCTAATCACATAGCACGCTTCACCTTGAGCTATTTGGGGGACATCAATTTGACGATGAGGGAAAAGTTAGTGCTGTGTAAAAGGGTTTTCGAGATGTGCGGGCCGTCAGAGCAAAGTCATATGAGATAATACTACACAAGAGACCATTTGGGTTCCGTGAGGGAGATGCTGAATAGTTCGGGCACCATCGTCGCAAGGTACTCGTACGATCCCTACGGCAGGACCACGCTGGTATCCGGTTCCAACTTGGCGACGTTCCAGTACACCGGCGACTATGCGCATCAGGCAAGTGGGTTGAGTTTGGCGATATTTCGCGCTTACGATCCGAATACCGGACGGTGGATATCCCTTCACCCGTTGATTTCGCTAGTTTTGCAATCATTTCATGATCTTCTATTTACTATATTCTCCTCTGAGAATCACGTTTTCTAGTATATAGATTTCATTCTCTACATCAATCACTATCTGGGAAATATGGGCTAAGGTCGAATCGCGTCGTCGGCCAAGGATGCAGGATTTTGGTTGATGTGTGAAAGGGGTGTGTGAAAGGGGTCAACTCTCGACACTTGACACAACTCTTTCATTTTTTGATCCCAAGCCTCATTTTTTTTTGCGCTTTTTGCAAGGTGTGTGATGATTTGAGAAATAGGGGGCACGCCCGGCCTGATCGCGATGCGAAGCGGTTATGAAAGAAGCTTCTTCCGTCGGCGGCAGGATGTCAATTTCGCTCCTAAATCCCCTCGATGGTCTGGATCGCTTAAAAAAATAGGCTCCCGAGGCTTTTTAGGCCAAGCCGAGGAAGGCACCGCCGCACGGAGGCCGACGGCTACCAATCAGGGTCGGGACGGAGTCAGGGTCAGGAAGGACCGGCGCAAGGGCCTGCGCCGGCTACCTTAATCAGGAGCAGGCTTGCGGACGTAGCGCTTTGCCCGCTACTCTGCCGCTTATGCCCGATTCCGCTTACCCACGATTGGCCGGCGCGCTGGTGCCGGTATTTGCCTTGCGACACGAGAACGATTTCGGCATCGGCGATGCCGAGGCGGTGCGTCAGGCCATCTCCTTCTGCGCGGAGCAGAAGCTGGGGCTGCTGCAACTGCTTCCCATCAACGAGACCGGCGACGACAACAGCCCCTACAACGCGATCAGTTCCGTGGCGATCGATCCCGCCTACCTGACCCTGACGCCGGAACAGGCGCCGGGCCTCCAGGCGGAGACGCTGGCGCAAATGTTCCCCGACGCGCTCCGCGCCGAGTTGCAGGCCGGCCCGGTGCAGTACCGGCGGGTCAAGCAGCTCAAGCTCGAGATTTTGTCCAATGCCTACGTTGAATTCGAGGCGGTCGATCTGGAGACGGGGACGGACCTGGCGTATGAATTCCAGGCCTTCGTCGAGGACAACATGGGCTGGCTGCCCGGTTACACGCTCTTTCGCACCCTGCTCAACGAATACAGCAACAACGCGCTCTGGCATGAGTGGCTCCCGGAACATCAGACGCTGGCCGAAGCCGAAGTCTGGCTGACCACGGCGGCGGATCGCGAGGAATTGGTCCGGTACCGGCAGTTCACCGCCTACGTGCAATGGATCGCGTGGCGGCAATGGGCCGATGTGCGCGCCTGGGCCGATGAAAAGCGGGTCCGCCTGATCGGGGACATTCCTTTCGGCGTCAGCCGCTACAGCGCCGATGTCTGGGCGGAACACGAGCTCTTCGACCTGACGTGGTCGGGCGGCGCTCCGGCGGAACCGTTCTTTACCGGAAACGAATTTCTCCGCCGCTGGGGGCAGAACTGGGGCATTCCGCTTTACGACTGGCCCATGCACCGCGCGCAAAATTACGCGTGGTGGCGGCAGCGCATCACGGCGATCGGCCTGATTTTCCATGGCTTCCGCATCGATCATGTGATCGGCTTTTTCCGGATTTACAGCTTTCCCTGGATGCCGCAGCAGGACGGCGAGTACGCCCATCTCAGCCCGGAGGAGGCGAAGGCGAAGGCCGGAGGCCGCGAGCCTCACTTCATCCCGCGCCCAGATGAGACGGAGGAGGACGCCGCGCTGAATTGCGCCGAGGGCGAGGCGCTCCTGCGGATGATCCAGGAGGCCGCGGGCCCGACGGCGGTGGTCGCGGAAGATCTCGGCGTCGTGCCCAAATATGTGCCGCCCTTGCTGGAAAAACTCGGCATCCCCGGTTTTGCCATTCCGCAATTCATTGTCGATCCCGAGACGCGCGAATACATCCCCAGGGGGGAGATGCCCGAACTGAGCATCGCGACCTGGGGCACCCACGATCACGCCCCGCTGGTCACGTGGTACCAGGACCTCACCCGGCGGTGGCGCGGCCCGGACGGGCACGAGGCCTGGCTGGATTTGCAACGGTTGATGCGCTTCCTGGGCGCGGACGAAAACGAGCCGCCCGTCTTTCTCACGGAACACTTGCACGAGACCTTTATCCAGTCGCTGCTCGAAGCCAGGTCGTGCTGGACGATTTTCGTCATCAGCGACATCTTCGGCGTCGATTGGCGCTTCAATGCGCCCGGCACCGCGACCGACGACAATTGGAGTCAGCGCCTGGACCGCCCCCTGGCCGCCTATCGCGATGACCCCGTCATCGGGCCCAAGCTCCGGTTCCTGCGCGACGAAATCGTCAAGACCCGGCGCGTGCCGTAAGGATTTGGGTGGCCCGGACAACGAGTTGTCCGGGCCACCTTCAAGTCGATTCCCCGCGCAGCAAATCGGCCACGGTCTCGCGCTTCCGCACGACGCGATGCTTTGCGCCGTCCACCAGCACCTCCGCCGCGCGCGGACGCGTGTTGTAGTTGGAAGCCATGACGAATCCATACGCGCCCGCGCTGAGCAGCGCGAGGCGGTTGCCCGGCTTTTGCGCGGGCAGGGGACGGTCCTTCGCGAAAGTGTCGCCTGATTCACAGATCGGGCCGACCAGATCGGTCGAGACGAGTTTTCCTCCGTTGCCGCCGCGCTTCTGCTTGAGCGGCACGATCTCGTGATACGATTCGTAGAACGCGGGACGGATGAGATCATTCATCGCCGCATCGACGATGACGAAGGTCTTCCGGCCCGTCTTTTTGACGTAAAGCACCTCGGTCACCAGCACGCCGGCGTTGCCGACCAGGAAGCGGCCCGGCTCGATCAGGATGCGCAGGCCGAGCGGCGCAAGCAGCGGCACGATTTGTTCGCCGTAGGCGGCGGCCGTGAGCGGAGGCGCCTTCTGCTTCTTCCACCACGCGGGCCGGCCGCTGGCGAGGGCCGGATCGTAGACGATGCCGAGTCCGCCGCCGATGTCGAAGAACTCGATCCGGTGACGCGCCTTGAGTTCCCGCACGAGCGGCAGCATCTTCTTCACCGCCTGGACGAACGGCTTCACCTCGGTGATTTGCGAGCCGATGTGGGTTTGCACGCCGAGGAGCCGCAGGTTTTTCATCCGCGCCGCGCGGGCGTAGAGCGCTCCGATTTCCTCAAAGGCGATGCCAAATTTATTCTCGTACGTGCCGGTCGTGATCTTCGAGTGCGTGGAGGCGTCCACGTTTGGGTTCACCCGGATCGAAATGCCCGCGCGCTTCTTCTTTTCGCCCGCGATCCGGTTGATGAATTCCAGCTCGGCGATGCTCTCCACGTTGAAGACGTAGACGTTCGCGGCGAGCGCCTGCTCGATTTCGTCCCGCGTCTTGCCAACGCCCGCGAAGCTGCACTTCGCAGCCTGGCCGCCCGCCTTGAGCACGCGGGTCAGTTCGCCGCCGCTGACCAAATCGAACCCGCTGCCGCGCTTCGCCAGCAGGTTGAGCACGGCGAGATTTGAGTTGGCCTTGAGCGCATAACAAATGAGGTGATCGAGCGGCGCGAGCGCGGCGGTGAGGCGGTCAAAATGGTCTGTGATCGTCCTGGCGGAATAGACGTAAAGCGGCGTGCCGTAGGTGTCGGCCAGCTTCGAGAGCGGAACGCCCTCGGCATAAAGCTCGCCCTTCTTGACTTGGAAATGATGCATGAAGATTGTCAATGTAGCGGCGGTCTATGGCCGTCGCACTTTAAAAATGGGTTCCGTTGGTTTCTGTTTAAACAAGGCGTTATAAGAGAATACACATCTTAGCCCCAAAGGGGCGACCTAACCCCAGCCTGGGGCAACGCCCTAGGTTAAGGTTTGCAATTAGAAAGCCCTGAAAGGGCGATCTAAAGTTAGGTCGCCCTTTCAGGGCTTGATCACTTCCATTCGTTTTTCCCAGGGCGTTGCCCTGGGCTGGGGCTATGCCGCCCCGTTGGGGCTATGCCGCCCCGTTGGGGCTGAAAACATGCGTAGTTAATTAGAGGCTACAGAGTCTCTTTTTAATCGGAACCAAGTCATTCAACTGCTGTAACCGACTCACACTCAGCGAAGCACCTGTTTTGTGTGAATTCGCCTCATCGATGTAGCTGCCAGGGCCATCGTAAAGTATCGAATATGTTTCGGAGTTAGTTAGTTGGATTACAATGAGGTGTTCAAATTTTGTTTTTACCAACCCGAGTCCAACACCACCCTTCTTCTGTTGGGTGGTCTTAACCTGAACATGTATTCCGTTCGGAGCCTTGAAATCGTGCGTCTTTGAGCCTGCGGGTAATTTGGTCAGCTTGAAATCTGAGATAGCGATGGCTTCTCCAATGTGTCCGACAAGATTGCCGTCCCGTGCAAAGCTGAGTTCGGAGAATGCTTGGCGCAATTCATCCCTCGCTGCCATGAGCTTTTTCAAAGGCCCGCTGAGATTAGCAGGGATTGGCCTCATATTTTTTTTGCCCGACCAAGGTCTGCGAATTAGTTTCTACTTTCTCTCCGCCAAAATCCTCTGCCAGCGGATGAGCTGCTGCTTCACCAGCTTGGGGTTGGGCGAGCCGGGCATGGCGCGCGCGGCGAGTCCCTTTTCCGTGGAGAAAACTTCGAGGGCGTTCGCGTCAAACACGGGGCTGATCTTTTTCCACTCGGAAAGTTTGAGTTTCGTGATCGGAACCTTGCGCTGTTCGGCCAGGGCGACCGCTTCGCCGACGAGATGATGCGCATCGCGGAAAGCAACGCCCTTGCGCACGAGCCAGTCGGCGAGGTCGGTCGCGAGCAAAAGCGGGTCGGCGGCGGCGCGATGGCAGGCGTCGGCGTTCACCTCGATATGGCCGAGCATCTCGGCGAAAATCAGCAGCGTGTCCTGGACCGTTTCCGCCGTGTCGAAGAGGCGTTCCTTGTCCTCCTGCAAATCGCGATTGTAGGTCATGGGCAGGCCCTTGAGCAGCGTCAGCAGCGCGACGAGATTGCCGATGACGCGTCCCGTTTTGCCCCGGGCAAGCTCGGCGATGTCGGGATTTTTCTTTTGCGGCATCAGGCTGGAGCCGGTCGTGTAGGCGTCGCCGATGCGGATGAAATGGAACTCGGCGGTGGACCACAAAATGAGGTCCTCGGCGAGGCGCGAGAGATGCACGGCCAGCAGCGCGCAGGCGGCGTTGTACTCGACGATGAAGTCGCGGTCGCCCACGGCGTCCATCGAGTTTTCCGAGACGCGCGCGAAGCCGAGCAGCTTGCGGACAAACTCGCGATCGAGCGGCAGGGTGCTCCCCGCGATCGCGCCCGAGCCGAGCGGCAGCACGTCGACCCGCTTTGCGCAATCGGCGAGGCGTTCGTAGTCGCGCTCCAACATTTCGACGTAGGCGAGAAGGTGGTGGGCGAGCAGCACGGGCTGGGCGCGTTGCAGGTGCGTGTAGCCGGGAATCACGACCTTGATATCGCGCGAAGCCCACGTCTCCAGCGCGGACTGCAACCCGGCAATCGCGCCCTGGTTCGCGGCGATCCGGTCCTTGAGCCAGAGGCGCATCGCGGTGGCGACCTGGTCGTTGCGGCTGCGTCCGGTGTGCAGCTTGGCCCCAACCGGGCAGCGAGCCGTAAGCTCCGCTTCGATGTTCATGTGGACGTCTTCGAGGTCGGTCCGCCACTTGAATTGGCCGCGGTCGATCTGCGCCCGGATTTCCTCCAGTCCGGCGACAATGACCGTCAGCTCGCTCGGCTTGAGCACCCGGATGTGGGCGAGCATCTTCGCGTGCGCGATGCTTCCGGCGATGTCGTGACGGTAAAGCTGCCAGTCGAACGAAACCGATTCCGTGTAGTCGCGCAGGCGCTCCGCGGCGCCGGTCGTGAAACGTCCGCCCCAGAGGGCTTTCGAATCGGATGGGACTGATTTAGACATGGGGCTGGTCCTTCTTCGTTTGGGTTTTCTTTGGGTGGCCCGCGATCTCCGAGGTAGCCGGCGCAGGCCCTTGCGCCGGACCTTTGCTATCAACTGCACCGGCGCTTTTTCCTATTCGCCTGCGCCGGGTACCTTCTGAGGCGCGACGGCTACCTTGGCGTGCGACGGCTACCACCGGAAAATAGCGCTTCACGTCGTCCTGGGTGAGGACGCGATGCTGTCCGACGGGCAGGTTGTCGAGGGAAAGATTCCCGATCTGGATGCGGACGAGGCGCTTCACCTCGTAGCCGAACTTGAAAAACATTTCGCGGATCTGCCGCTTGAGGCCCTGGGTCAGGACGACCTTGAGGGTGCGCGGTCCGACCCGGTAAACATCCTCCATCCGGGCGAAGCCCTCCTCGATGGCGACGCCCTTTTTCATCTTCGGCGCAAGGGCGAAATCGAATTCGCGATCGAGCGTGACGATGTATGTTTTCCGCATCTTGGTGGAGGGATGGGTCAGGCGCTGGGCGAGATTGCCGTCGTTGGTGACGACGAGCAGGCCCTCGGAATCCTTGTCGAGCCGCCCGACATAAATGACGCGGGGCCAGCCGCCGGGGAGAAGATCGTAGATGGTGCGCTCGTTGGTCGCATCGGGCGAGGTGCAGAGATAGCCGGGCGGCTTGTGGAGGATGGCGACGAGAGGCAGCGGCATCTTCACCGGCTTGCCGTGGACGAGGACGTTGTCGTCCGCGCCGACCCGCGTGGCCAGCTCGTGCAGGCGGTGGCCGTTGATCGTGACCGCGCCTTCGAGGATCAGCTCTTCGCACGCGCGCCGGGAGCCGAAACCGGCCCGGGCAAGATATTGGTTCAAACGCACAGGAACATCCTTCTCTTAACTGAAGGAAAAATGCAATGCAAGCAGTTGGGAAACAAAGCACCGTCGCCCGGCACACTCGTGTGTGCGGGGACGGCTACCAGCCGATTAGACGTCGGGCTTGGTCTTGGGCAGGTTCATCACGCTGCGGCCCTCTTTCCACACGCCGCGCTTTTTGAGCAGGTCGACGCGCTCGAAACGTTTGAGGACGTTGCGCTTGGCTGCGATGGTGCCGGAGGAACGGAGGCTGCGGTGCTGGGACATAAAGGGTTCTTTGGGTTAAAAGGGAATGGATAGCTAAGCAGGATCGCCGGGAAGCACAAGCAGTTTTTGACAGCAGGGGAAATGACGGAATTCCGTCAAAAATGAGTGCGATGGTCGCAGGCCGCCGCTACACTGGGAGCCTATGACCGGTCTTACCATCGCGGGGCGCACTTTTGGCTCACGGCTGCTCGTTGGCACGGGCAAGTTTTCCTCCAACCAGGCCATGGCCGAGTGCCTCGAAGCGAGCGGCACGGAGATCGTCACGGTGGCGTTGCGCCGGGCTGATCTCACGGGCCAGGACGATCCCTACGCCGACATCCTCAACTTCATCGACCCCAAGAAATATCTCCTCCTGCCCAATACGAGCGGCGCGATGAATGCCGCTGAAGCGGTGCGCCTGGCCCGCCTGGCCGCCGCCGCCGGGTTGCCGAAGTGGGTGAAGCTCGAGATTCATCCCGATCCGCGCTATCTCCTGCCCGATCCCATTGAAACGCTCGCCGCGGCGGAAATCCTGGTGAAAGAGGGCTTTACCGTCCTGCCTTACATCAATGCCGATCCCGTTCTGGCCAAACGTCTTCAGGAAGTCGGAACGGCCACGGTCATGCCGCTCGGCTCGCCTATCGGCTCGAATCGCGGTCTCGAGACGCGCGACATGCTCGAAATCATCATCGAGCAGGCCACGGTGCCGGTCATTATCGACGCGGGGCTTGGCGCGCCGTCGCATGCTGCTGCGGCCCTGGAACTTGGAGCGGATGGAGTCCTCGTCAATACGGCGCTGGCCGCCGCTCGCGATCCGGCCCGCATGGCCCGGGCGTTCCGCGACGCGGTCGAGGCCGGCCGGACCGCTTGGGAGGTCGGTTTGGGCGCTCCCAGCCGGACGGCAAATCCCACTAGCCCTTTGACGGGTTTTCTGTCATAGTAGTCATGGATTAGCAAGGTCACCCCCGCCATGAAACGATTTCTAAAAACTTTTGCCCTCCTGATCGTCAGCCTTTTTCTCGTTGTATCGGGAGTCGACGCGGCGCTGGATCACCTCTCCCACTCGGTGACGCAAAATTCGTTCACGGTGTATAACGAGCAAGGGAGTCTCGTCCTGGCCTATGATGGGGATTTGAACGTGTGCAAAGCCTACGCCAAGCCGGGCCCGGTCGCGGCGCCGAGCCTCCTGCATCGGACGTAAGTTGGTGGCCGTCGCGCGCCGAGCGACGGAAAAATACCGACCGTCGCAGGGCCTGCGACGGCTACCATGTAATTCAGCCCAACGAGATTAAAAATGTGTCCTTGGCCGTTACGACGTTGTCATTCATGGCGAGCGGTGCTATTTCTTGTATGTGAACACGGATGTCGTGCGGGTGGAGGTTTTTGGCATTTTCCCGACGGATCAGCATACGCTGGCCATTTATATCGGTAACGAGGAGAAATGTTTCGTCGTTCATGTCGAGCCCAGTGTCGGGCGCGCCATTGCCATGTCGATGCGCGGCGAACATAACGAGCGTCCCCTGACGCACGAATTAATCGGCTATATTTTCAACGCCTTCGATATCAAGGTGGAGCGCATTGTGATCAATGCGTTGCGCAGCAACACCTACTTTGCCCGGATCATCCTCAAGGCCCAGAACGAAGTTCATTCGAAGGTCATCGAGATCGACGCGCGTCCCAGCGACTGCATCGTGCTGGCCACCCAGGCCCAGGCCCCCATTTTTGTCAGTCAGGATGTGTGGGAAGAAACGGAAGACCGCACCGAGGAGCTGGAGAAAATCCGGCAGGCGCTTCGCGAAAAGAAAGGCCCTCCGCCCGGCCCCCTTTTCGGCGATGACATCGTGTGATTAAGTTGATCTGAATTAGAACAATCCCTTAAGGATAAAATCATAAAATATGCACAGATCCTTATTGATTAGCGGGGCGCTTCCTGATAAGTTGACTATTGTGAAAGCGCTTCTCTTGGTCTTCGCCCTGGCGTTAGGCTCCACGTCTGTCTTCGGTGAAGATTGGACGACGACGGATGGGACAAAATACCAGAACGTGAAAATCATTCGAGTCGAGGACGATGCGGTAACGATCCTTTACAAGGACGGCGGCGCCCTGATTTTCCTTTACAAGCTGCCGCCCGCGTTGCAGCAAAGGTTCGATTATGATCCTGTAAAAGCCAAAGCCGCCATGGAAGCCCGGGCCAAGGCCGATGCCGAGAACGCGAAGGAATTGCAGCGCGAAATGGAACAAGCCGAGAAGCTGAAGCGGGAGCAGCAAATCGCGGATGCAAACGCAAAAAACCAGACGAATGCCCCTGCGAAGTAAAGCCGGGCTTCCAGACAGCCTTTGGAACTCATATCTAGAGTAGAAATGAGTTCTAGACAAACTTCCCCGGATTCAGGATGCGCTTTGGGTCGAGCGCTGCTTTGATTCGGGCGTGCAGTTGGCGCAATTCCGGCGAGGCCGCCTGGGGCCACCACGGCAGCTTGGCCAGGCCGATTCCGTGCTCGCCCGTGATCGCGCCGCCCCAGGCGATGATCTGGCGGAAGAGTTCGTCCAGCGCGCGGTCCGCCCGTTCCTTCACGCCGCGCCGGGTCATGTCGGCCATGATGTTCACGTGAATATTGCCGTCGCCCGCATGGCCGAACGACGCGATCTCGACCCGGTGTTTTTTTTGCAGCCGCGCGGTGAAATCGAACAGATCGACCAGCCGGCTGCGCGGCACGCAAATGTCCTCGTTGAGCTTGGTCAATCCGGTCGCTTTCAGGGAGGCGGAGAACTCGCGGCGCAAACCCCAGAGCCGCTCGCAGGCGGCTTCGGTCGTCGCGGTGGTGATTTCCAGGGCGCCGCCCGCCTTGAGCAGCCCGGCCAGGATGCGGACCTCCGAGCGGACGGAGCCCGGCTGGCCGTCGATCTCGACCAGGAGATGGGCGTTGCCGCGAGGGATGTGTTCCGATCCGAGATGACGGCGCGCCGCCTGGAGCGTGAAACGATCCGCCAGTTCGACCGCGGAGGGGAGAAAGCCCTCCCGGAACACATGCTGCACGCAGGCCGCGGCGAGGGAAGCGTTCGCGAATGACGCGGCCAAACCGGCCCGCGCGGGCGGGGCGGGAATCAAGCGCAGGGTGATTTCGGTCACGAGGCCGAGCAGTCCCTCCGAGCCGACGAAGATGCCCACGAGATCGAAACCGCTTTTGTTCTTCACCGTGCGGCCCCCGACGCGCACCAGCGTGCCGTCGGCGAGGGCGACTTGCAGGCCCAGCACGTAATGGCGCGTGACGCCGTACTTCAGGCAGCGCGGTCCGCCGGCGTTGGTGGCGACGTTGCCGCCGAGGGAGCAGTCCTTGAGGCTCGCGGGATCGGGCGGATAGAGGAGGCCGAGCTGGCGGGCCCGCGCCTGGAATTCCCCCGTGATGACGCCGGGCTGCACCACGCCGACGCCGTCGACGGGATTGATTTCGAGAATGCGGTTCATCCGCGCGAACGAGACCACGATGCCGTGCTTCTTCGGGACGCATCCGCCGACGTAGCCGCAACCCGCGCCCCGGGCCGTGACGGGAATCCCGCGCTTGTTCGCAAAGCGGAGCAGCGCCGCGACCTCCCCGGCCTTGCGCGGGAAGACCACCGCTTGCGGCAGGGTGCTGGCGAACCAGGCGTCCCCGGCGTGGGCCTTTAAAGTTTCCGCATCGGACGCGACGACGCCTTTCGGAAAAAGCGCGGTGAGGGGACGGAGCCAGGGAGTGGGCATGGAGTTAGGGTAGCGGGTTCTTCGATGGAGGCAAAATCTAGAGAGAGTTTTTTTAAGGCCAACTGCTTTCGAAAACAGGCCGGACCGTGCCGTCAGGATCAGAAAGCCAAACTTTCTGGTTGTGAACGGCGGGCTTTTCTTATGAGATAGCCGAATGACTCCCGCGGTTATCGAAGGCCAGCTTAATGCGGCGGAGCGCGGGCTTTTGAGGGATGCGATCCTGAAAGCTCCGAAGAAACCCGAGGTCGTCATCGAGGTCGGAACGTGGTTGGGGGGAGGCAGCACGGTTACGTTTTTGCGGGCTCTTCATCAAAATGGCGCCGGTCATCTTTGGGGTGTCGAGGCCGATCGCACGATTTATGATCGCATGATGGCGAATCTGACGACGCTGGCTCCGGAAGTCATGGGGCGTTTCACGCCGTTGTTCGGGTTTTCGGACCAGGTTCTGCCCCGCTGGATTGCCGAACAAAAAAAGCCCTTCCAGATTGACGTGGCCTTTCTCGACGGTGGAGACAACCCTTCCGAGCAGATCGTTGAATTCGAGATTTTGGATCCTTATCTTCCCGTCGGGGCGCAATTGTTCGGTCATGATGCCCATCATCGCAAAGGGAAATGGCTGATTCCGTTTTTGTCACGATTGGACAATTGGGAGGTGCACGTGCACGACATCAGTTTGGAGGGATTGATGGCCGCCCGCAAAATCGCGGCTCAACCCAGCCCGGCGAGCTTGCGTGCCGCCAGGGCGCACCTTCTCAAAATGCGCTGGGAGCCCATCGAGATCGCCGCCCGCTTTTCGCCGAAAGGCCTGAAACGCATCCTGTTTTCCGTGATGCCGCAACGTTTAGCCCAGCGAATTGCCGGTGGCCGTAAGTGAAAAAAGAGAACATTCGGTTAGAGCGCGGTGAGGGGACGGAGCCAGGGGGCGGGCATGAAACGAATTTACGCCGACTTGCCGAAGCACGGCACGATTTTTTATTGGCTTAGATTGCTCAATAGAACCTTGAGCCAGACACTCTCACCAGCTACATTCATCTTATGAGCACAGTTGAGGAAATCGAGTCTGCGGTGAGCCGGTTGGCTCCCTCCGACTATGAGAAATTCCGCCAATGGCTTTCCGATTACCATAATCGGATCTGGGATAAGGAAATGGACCAGGATGCTCAAGCGGGCCGTTTGGATGCGTTAGCGAAGGAAGCGCTTGATGATTTGAAGAGCGGTCGCTGTACAGACTTGTGACCCACAAAGCCTCCCCAAAATTCTGGAAGTGCCGCAATGCCTTGCCGGAAGATATTCAGACCGCAGCCGATAAGTCGTTCCAGTTGCTGAAACGAGACGCCCGGCATCCTTCTCTCCAGTTCTAGAAACTTTCCGGCACGAATTACTGGAGCGTTCGGATCAACGATGATTATCGTGCGCTGGCGGTGGGTTCAGGTGACGCATGGGCCTGGTTTTGGATTGGGCCTCATGACGAATATAAGGCGATCATCAAAGGAAAATGAGAGCCTTGACCTGAGCGCGGCTCGCTTTACTTCCGCACCCGCCGCCAGGTCCGCCACGTGTCGCGGAAGATTTGCCAGACGACGGGCAGGCCGATGCCGCCGAATTTCATCGAGTGCCGGACGACGACGGGCGCCTCGACCATGACCGCGCCGAGCTGCACCAGTCGCACGAGCAATTCGAGGTCGAGCGTGAAGCCGCGGCTTTCGGTTTTTTCCAGCGCCGCAAGCAGCATCTCGCGCCGCACCAGCTTCAGCCCGGTCTGCGTGTCGCGCACGGGCAGTCCGAAGAGGGCTTTCACGAGCCAGAAATAGCCGAGGCTGTAGACGCGCCGCCGCAGCGGATAGTCGACCGTGCTGTCCGGATGCATCTTGCTGCCGATCACGGCGTCGGCTTTTTTCACGCGCTGGATGGCGACGAAAAAGAGAATCTGTTCCGGGGGCAGATCGAGGTCCGCGTCGATGAAGACGACAAATTCGCCCCGCGCCGCCTGCGCGCCGCGCCGCAGCGCCTCGCCTTTGCCGGAGCGGGGGAGGTGCAGCGAAACGATTTCCCCGGGGAATTTCTCCGCGAGCCGCGTCATTTCCTCGCCCGAATTATCGAAGCTGCCGTCGTCGACCAGGATCATCTCGAACGGGCCGAGCATCCGCAGGACGGCCATGGTTTGCTCGACGTTGGAGGTGATCCGCGCGCCTTCGTTGTGGAGCGGCATGACCACGGAGAGGCCGACGGGTGGCGGCGCGCTCATGGCTGTTTGCGTCCCCAGCGCACCACGCCCACGAAGAGCACCACCATCAAAGAGACGACTCCGCCGCCGAACATATAGGCGGGCATCAGTTGCGGTTGTCGGCCCGCGAGATAGAGCAGGAGCGCATAGCCGACGCCGCATCCGCCCAGGAGGAAGCATTCAGGATAACGCCGCGAGGCCAGGGAGAAAACTCCCAGCGCCTGGAGCAAGCCGAGCGGGACCATGACTGCGGCAAAGCTGGGAACAAAAAGGGCGGTCGATTGAAAATTGGGGCCGCAAAAAAGACGGCTGAGCGGTTGGGCGAGGCAGCCCAGAAGTATCGCGGCCGGCAGCAGCGCGCCCAGGTAGATCCAGAAAAAGGTGAGCGAGGCCGGCGTGGTGCGGTCCAAACGGGAGCGTTGGGCAAAAAGAATCCAGAGCAACGGCTGCGTGCCCCAGAGGAGCGCGCGCCCGAGCAGGCCCGCCGTCTGGTAAGAGTCAAACAGAGGCCAATTCACCAGGCCCAGGTTGTTGTTGGTGGCGATGCCGAAACAGCTTTGCGCCACGATCCGGTCCGCGCTGGAAAAGAGAAAGAGGGCCAGCAGGACGCTGAAGGTCGCGCCCACGCAGAGCAAAAAGTCGCGGCCCAAATTGGACCAGACGGCCAGGCAGGCCTTGAGCCGCATCGCCGCGCTGGTTTCGCCGGAGCGGAACGCCGGGGTCAGCGTGATGACTCCGGCGAGGAGAAACGCGGCCAGTCCCGATTCGGCCCACGGTTCCCGCCATGCCAAACCCGCGCCCGCCAGCACGCGCGCCAGCGCGGCGGCGGCCAGCAACCGGGCCCAGAGGCGAAGTTGATCGCCGGCCTGGCACACCGCCCAGCCCACCAGGCCCCCCAGCGCGATCAGGACATTCATGAGCGTGAAAAGTTGCAGCGAAAAACGGGGCAGGTCGAGCGGCGACACCAGCAGGAACACCAGCAGAAGGGAAAGGCCGCCCCAGATCCAGGCGAACGTCTCCGTCACGACGAGCGCCGCGGCGCGAAGCGAATCGATGCGCGCATTTTGCCCGGCGGCGGGATGGCGCGCGAGATAGTGCGTGAAGGCCTGATTGACGGCCAGCACGGGCACGGTCATCAGGCCGATCACCCCGAGCGCGGTATTGAGCGTGCCGAATTCTCCCGGCGCCAGTTCGCGGCGAAAGACAACCTGCGCGGTAAAATTGAGCAGGGCCACGAGGGCCCACACGATCAGCGATTGGCCGGTCTCCGTCTGGTAAATGAGGAGGGCGCGGCGAAAAAAGCCGGGTTCTCCGGGGGCTTTTGCGGCGTTCATGCGGGGGACTCTTCGGCGGCCTGCATCCAGCGGCGGAAAAATTCCGCGCCTTCCTCCAGGTCGCGCAGGAGGATGAATTCGTCCTTCGTGTGGGCCTGGGCGATGGAGCCGGGCCCGATGCAAATGGCGGGACACTTCGGGCCGCTCAGGACGGAGGCGTCGGAAAACCATGGCGCGGTGGTGAATCCGCGGGCCCGTTCGCCCAGCCGCCGCACCCACGGCAGCGATTCGTCGGTATCGAGCGGCGGCGAATGGCGCTGCAAGCGCACCGCGACGCCGGGCGCGGCCGCGCGCAGATCCGATTCGAGTTGGCGCCGGAATTTTTCCGTATCGATGCCCGGCACAATGCGGCAATCGATTTCGGCTCGGCACCGGTCGGGGACGATGTTGATTTTGCTGCCGCCGGAAATCGTGCCCACGTTCAGCGTCACGGGGCCGAGTTTCGCGTGCGCTTGCCGGGACAAGCCGGGAATGATTTTTTCCTCGATGATTTCGAGCACGCGCCGCATCGCGTAGATGGCGTTGCGTCCCTGGTCGGGCGTCGAGCCGTGGCAGGCCACGCCGGTCGTGTCGACTTCGAGCCAGAGCGCCCCTTTGTGCGCCGTGACCACGCCGAGCTGGGTCGGTTCCAGGACGAGCGTCAGGTCGCTCGAAAAACCTTTAGCGGCCAGCGCGTGCGCGCCGTCGTTGCCCGCCTCCTCGCCCATCAGCGCGAGAAAGCTCCAGCGGATGCGGGAACGTGAGCGGGCCGGACTTTGCGCCCATTCGCGCACAGCCCAGAGCGCGGCGGCCATCGGGCCCTTGGTGTCGGTCGAGCCGCGCCCAAAAAGTTTGCCGTCGCGAATCACCGGGTCGAAGGGCGCGATGGTCATGCCCGCGACGCTGACGGTGTCGAGATGCGGCGCGAATGCCAGGTGCGCGGCAGGTTTCTCAGGCGTGAACGAGGCGACGACATTGGGGCGGCCCGGCTCGACCGGATCGAGGGTCGCCTCCGCCCCGAGCGCGCGGAGAAAATCGGCCACGTACTCGCCCAGGGCCTGCTCGCCGGTGTGTTCCGTGCCGGGATTGCCCTGTGGATTCACGCTCGGAATCGCCACCAGGTCCTGGAGGAGTTCGACGACGTTCTTCGGGGCGGGCATGTCCACAGCCTAGGGGGTGCGCGCAAAAGAGGGCAAGCTCCTGCGGAGGGCAGTAGTGTATCAGTTTGATCGGGGCAGCATTAATTAGATGGTCGTCGGGCCATCCCAGATAACCATAAGTAAAAAAAGGATGAGAAAAATTACAGACAGTAAGGCTAGTTTCGGCTCTGCCTTCCGGTAAATGGCGACCCATGCCCACAACCCGAGGTAAGCGAGCGGTACCGTTAGAAGAACGTAAGCTTCGATAGCAGGCGGGGGCTGCCAATTTTTTTTTATTAAGAAGTAAGCGCTAAAAAATGATCCGAAGAGGATAATCCAAAGCGCAAAGAACGATCCGCGCCGAAAAGCCACCATGTCCCTACGGTAACAGCGCAACTACCTCTTCCAAGCTCCAAACATGGTCAGTTCTTTCCCTCGTTCCCAAGTTGCACTTGGGAACGCACTTGCTGAGGCAATTTTATTGCCGATCTCGGCGCAAAAACAGCAAGTTCTAGCCAGCGCGAAATGGAATTTCGCGGGGAACAAAATGGCGTTCCCAAATGAAATTTGGGAACGAGGAACGGTCCGGCGCAAGGGCCTGCGCCGGCTACCCTAAATCACGCCGGCTTTTTTGAGCGTGCTGTAAGCGCCGTTCTTGGTCAGGGTCTTGAGGGCGCGCGCGGTGAGCTTGACCGTGACGTAACGCTTCAATTCGGGGACGAAGATGCGCTTTTCCTTGAGGTTCGGCTGGAAAACGCGGGGCGTGTTGGCGGTGACGTGGGTGCCGATGCCGCCTTTTTTCTTGGCTTTACCGCTGCGCAGGATGCTGGTGCCGAGGACGGGTTTGGCGCCGGTGATTTGACAAAGTCGGGACATGGGGATACTCCGGTTAGGGCGGTTATTTGACGAGGAGGACGTTGCGGGCGCGCTTGATTTCCGTCGTGAGCTTGCGGTGCATCTTGGCGGTCATGCCGGTGATGCGGCGCGGAAGGATGCGGCCTTTTTCGGTCAGGAATTTCTTGAGCAACTCGACGTTTTTGAAGTCGA
>Ga0182030_10006806_pt1 | contig 24012 bp, 28 predicted proteins | sample 812S3MmetaG_FD_121299 | JGI IMG/M metagenome (GOLD analysis project Ga0182030, IMG submission 121299) | Permafrost microbial communities from Stordalen Mire, Sweden - 812S3M metaG (Illumina Assembly) | ecosystem: Environmental > Terrestrial > Soil > Wetlands > Permafrost | place: Sweden...
AATGAGAATAACGACCAGAAATGTAACCAGCGCACTGATCAGCATCCGAATTTCCCCCGCACCAGCGTCAGAAAGCGACAGTAGTATTGGCTTAACGCCTGAGCGGTCGCCGAGTTCCATCCATGGAACAGCGGCCGGTCCTTAATATTTCTGCCGTAAAAACAGGTAGTTCTGCCCCTTTAAGCGAGGGACTACGGCAGCAGCGCTGACTATATATTTACCATTTTGGCCCAGACAGGAAATTCGGGGGGGGGCCATCCATGCTGAATCGTTTGACGGTGTCTGCGCTGCTCAAAGCAGTCATCCTGACCACCGCTTTCTGCATTGTCGCCGGATTTTCGCTCAACGCCTGGGATTGCTGGGGGCGCTTGCAGTTGACGGGCCGGATCTCGGTGATAGCCGAAGCCTCGGCTAACCTGTTCAAGGCGATGCATAATCTGCGTACCGATCAATCCACGACCGTCCGGCTCCTGAATTCCGATCAGCCCGCCGACGCCGCTATCGAGAAATATCTGCGCGAACTCCGCGATACGCAAATGCAGGCCATCGGCAACGCGCTTTCGCAACTCGCCACGATCGACTTCGCGCAGCAGAAGACGCTGGTGCCCGAACTGGATCGCCTGTTCAAGACCTTGACGGCGCAGCACAAGGAATTCTGGGACGAGGTCGGCAAGCCGAAGGCCGCGCGGCGCCCGGCGCTGGCGAAGGAATCGCTGGAGACGACGGCGGCACTGCTTGAAACGCTGGATAAACTGTCGACGGCGCTTGCCACCAATGTCAACCACCAGGATGCCATGATTGACCAGTTGCTGGCGATCAAACAAACCGCATGGCTGCTGCGCAACACCGCCGGCGAGGCGTCGCTGCTGATTTCGAAGGGGCTTGCTGCCGGACGCGTGTCGCCGGAAACGCGCCTGACCTATACCAAACTGCTCGGCGGCACCGAGGTCGCGTTTAGCGCGCTGGAAATGGCGGCATCCGGCATGCAGTTGCCATCAGCGCTTTCCAGCGCCATCGCCGCGACCAAAACCGCTTATTTCGCACCGGACTATCTCGCCCTGCGCGATCGTCTGCTGACGACGCTGATCGCCGGCGAGAAACCCGAATTGACGGCCAACCAGTGGAGCCCGCTCACGGTGGGACGCATGGGCAGCGCGGTCAATGTTGCCGAAGTGGCTCTCGAGTCTGCCAAGGATTACATTTTGGCCCAGCATTCGGCGGCCGAGCGCTCGCTGGTGTTGCAGCTCGTGCTATTGGTTTCGGCGCTTGCCCTGACATTCGGCGCCATGATGACCGTCGGCCGCCGCGTCATCAAACCGCTGCACAACATCTGCGACGCCATGTTGAAAGTGGCCGCCGGCGACCTCGCCGTCGATGCCGGATATGCGGATCGCCGTGACGAGATCGGCGCTCTGGCCGGCGCTCTGGAGACCTTCAAGCAACAGGCCACGGATAAGCTCCGGATCGAACAGCAGGAGCGTGAACGCAATGCCGGCGCCGCGGCGCGCCAGCAGGCGATCGAAAGTTATGTCGGTGAATTCGAAGGCACGGTGCGCCAGGCGCTGCAGGAATTGGGCGATGCCTCCGGCCAGATGAGAACCACCTCGGCCGGGATGTCGGCAGTTTCCAGCCAGACCAATGCGCGCGTCCAGATTGCGGAGAAGGCGTCCGGCGAGGCCTCGATGAGCGTCGAGAGCGTGGCCTCCGCCTCGGAGCAGTTGAGCGCATCGATCAACGATATCAGCCGGCAGGCCGCCCATGCGGCGGGCATCGCCAGCCGCGCGGTCGATCAGGCGCGGGAAACCGACGGCACGGTGCAGGGGCTGGCCAAAACCGCAAGCCGGATCGGCGAAGTGGTCGGCCTGATCAACACCATCGCCTCGCAGACCAACCTGCTGGCGCTGAACGCCACTATCGAGGCGGCGCGCGCCGGCGAGGCCGGCAGAGGCTTTGCCGTGGTGGCCTCCGAGGTCAAATCGCTGGCCAGCCAGACCGCCAAGGCGACGGAAGAAATCTCGGCGCAGATTGCCGACATCCAGAAGGTGGCCGGAGAGGCGATCGATGCCATCAAGGGCATCGGCAGCATCATCGGCGAGGTCAATGAGGTCGCGACCGCGATCGCGGCTGCAGTCCAGCAACAGGGTGCCGCCACCCAGGAGATCACCCGCAGCACCCAGCACGCGGCGCTCGGCACCAAGAACGTCTCCGACAATATCACGGGTGTCAAGACCGACGCGGACGCTGCCGCGGCGGCAGCAGAGGACGTCAGACATGCCTCCGAGACCCTGCAAACGCAGAGTCAGCAGCTCGGCGACCGGGTGACCCAGTTCCTCGGCAGAATTCGCGCCGCCTGATTCGGCGCCCAGTCCGTCAATCTGCGGTGACCCGGCCCGGCCACAGTCATTCCGACGCCACCACCGGCACCTGCTGGTAGCGCGCGCGCAGCGCTTCCGGGGCGGGCGAGAAATTCAAGGACGCGCCGCGCTTGTCGGGGCCGCCGCGAGCGACCATCAGGCCGGCGGGGCCGGCGACGATATCACCCTCGCGAAGCGTCGGATCGTTCTCGATTCGAACCGGCGCCAGGCCGACCTGGTCCTTGCCGTTACAGGTGCATCCCGGCACGATCTCGTTGCGGTAGCGAAACGCGTTTGGAAGTTCGGAATAAGGCTTGCCGCTTTCCGTCGCGGCGCTGTCGATATTGCTGCCATAGACCAATTTGGTTTCACTCGCCGGGCAAAAGCCGCTGCACGCCGCCGCCCGGCTTTGCGCGTCCGACCCGTTGACCGGAAAATAACGACCGTCGCAGCCGCGCACGCAATAGGCCTGGGTACTGCCGGAAGAGCTGGCCCGCGGACGCGCCTCGGCTTGCGGAGCAAGCGGATTGCCCTCGCTGGCGAACGGCAGCGGGACGGAAGGAGCCGGCGGCCGGCCGCCGCCAAACGCGCCGAACAGCGCGGAAAGGAAGTCTTCCGCGTGCGCCGACGGAGCCAGGATCGAAAGGCACAACACCGTCACCGCGCCGAACGCCAACCGTTTGCCTGATCGCCAGTTCATGTTGGCCTCCGCGACGAGGTTAGGCTTCTCAATAGAGCGACGACGTCGACAGGTTCATTGCCTGACGGCCCGCAGCCGCAACCGGACGCGGCGGCGCGCTGGCCGGGCGTGCGGTGGTCGCAGCCCTTGCTTCGAAGCGCGGCGAATTCTTCGGCAGCACCACGACTTTGGTGCCGACATCGACGCGGCTGAACAGGTCCGCGACATCTTCATTGGTCAGGCGGATGCAGCCGCTGGAGACGAACTTGCCGATCGTCGAGGGATCGTTGGTGCCGTGAATGCGATATTCGCTGGAGCCGAGATACATGGCGCGCGCGCCCAGCGGATTGCCGGGGCCTCCGGCCATGAAGCGCGGCAGATAGGGCTGGCGTGCGATCATTTCGGCCGGCGGATGCCAATCCGGCCATTCCGCCTTGCGGCTGATGGTCTGCGTCCCGGACCAGGTAAAGCCCTCGCGGCCGACGCCGACCCCGTAGCGAATGGCGCGGCCCTGGCCCAGCACGTAATAGAGGGTGGTGTTGCCGGTATCGATGATCACGGTGCCGGGCGCTTCGCGGGTGTCGAAAGCGACGACGGCGCGCCGCAGCCGCTCCGGGACGACACTGGCGCTGCCATCGCCTTCATCGGTCAGCGCCGGCGCATCGGGCGCCAGCATGATATTGTCCGACGGAAACGAGCTTTGCGGCGCCGCTGCGTAGCCGAGAACCTGCGCATGCGCCGCACCCGGCATGAACGGCCCTGCCAGCAAAGCCCCGGCGAACATCAACGCGCTGCTCGCGCGCAGCGATGGCCTGCGAGTCCTAGCAAATATCTGTGTCATGAATTGCCCCATTCGATGTGCATCGTGTGGATGCTCTGGATAGGGAACGCGACCGGGGCTTGGCGGTTCCGTTCGCGGCGCTGCAAACCGATGCTGTCAACCCGCCGGTGCTTCACGTTTCCGCGATGGAACTTTTGCGGGTGGCGGCCGTTGGTGACGATCTGAGTCCGGTTCGCCATGCGACCTCGCGACAGGGTCACTTCGTCGCAGCGCGGGGAAACTGATTTGCGTGTCTTTCCCAACCAAACGGCAGGCACGCCGCTGCCTGACAGCAAGACCGAGCTCCCGCCGGTCATCCGCCGCGCCGAGGTGGTTGCCTTCAGCCTGGTCGCCCTGCTGGTGATCTGCGTGGTCGCCGTTCTCTATGTCGCGAAAGCGTTCTTCCTTCCGGTGGTGACGGCGTTCGTGGTCGGCACCATGCTGTCACCGCCGGCCGGCTTTCTGGAGCGGCATCGGATTCCCCGCGCCTTGTCCGCGGTGCTGATCGTGACCGCGGTCGGCGCCGCGGTCGCCTTCATGATCGGCCTGATCTCTTCACCGCTGATGGAATGGAGCACGCGGCTGCCCGAGCTGGGATCGCTGCTGCGGGACAAGCTGCATGTGTTCGACCGGCCGCTGGCCCTCTGGCAGGAACTGCAGGGCCTGCTGGGCGGGTCTGACGGGCTCTCGACATTGCAGATGCCAAAATTCGAATGGGTCCAGCCCGCCATCGAATTCCTGTCGCCGACTTTCACCGAATTCCTGCTGTTTTTTGCAACGCTGATCCTGTTCATTGCGAGCTGGCGCGACCTGCGGCGGGCGTTGATCATGACGTTCGGCGATCACGCTTCGCGGCTGCGGATGTTGCGGATCCTGAACGAGATCGAGGGGCATCTCGGCGGCTATCTCTTGACCGTGACGACGATCAATCTCGGGGTCGGCGCGGCGACCGGCATCATCTGCGCGGTCACGGGGATGCCCAATGCGGCCGGGCTCGGAGCGCTGGCCGCGACCTTGAACTTCTTTCCGATCATCGGGCCGGTGGCGATGTTCGTGATCCTGGCGGTGGTTGGCGTGATCGCGTTCTCGACCCTGGGCGCCGGCCTGGTCGCGGCCCTGGCCTTTGCCGGACTGACATTCCTCGAAGGCCATTTCGTCACGCCGACCATCATCGGCCGCCGACTCGAGCTCAACGCGCTGGCGGTGTTCATGGCGCTGGCGTTCTGGACCTGGCTGTGGGGGCCGATGGGCGGTTTCCTGTCGTCGCCGCTTTTGATCGTGGCCCTCATTCTCAAGGAGCATCTGATGCCGGTGGAATCGCCGCATCTGCCGCCGGGCTGATCGGGTTTCGTTGGCGGAACTTCCGGCAGGGCGAGACGTTTGTGCCGTAGCTAACCAGATATCGCAGGAGCTTTTGATGTCGAGCACGGATGGCGAAGCCGGAATGCGGAATCTGGCGGATAAAGCGACCGATAAAGCGACCTATGAACGCCTCGAAAAGGATGTAGCAGCCGTGAAAAACGATATTTCAGCCCTGACCGACCAGATTACCGATGCGCTCAATGCCTTCGCCGGCACTGCCGGAAAGCAGGCGCGCCGCGGCTACAAGCAGGCCCGCGCCAATGTCGATTCGGCGGTGGATGATATTTCGGAGCGCGGCGGCGCCATGATGGATGCAGCCCAGGACGCGGCGCATTCGATCGAAGAAACGCTGGAAGACGTCATCCAGACGCGACCGCTTGCAACCGTCGGGCTGGCGCTCGGCCTCGGTTTCCTGATCGGCGTGACCTGGCGCCGCTGACGGTCCGCGCCAGCTTCCCGGCGTCGGTTTCGACGGAATCCCTTTCCTTGGTTCGAACAACGGTGTGCAGCGCCGCGATTTCGTTCAGCGGTATTTTTTGAATCGAGGCGTCCTGATGTTCCAGCGCATGATCGATGATTTCAAGGATTCCACCGCGACCGCGCTGCGGCTGAGCTCGCTGCTGGCGGCGGTGGCGCTGGCCCTGTTCGTCGCCCTGTCGTTCCTTTGCGCGGCGGCCTTCGTCTTCGTGCTTGAGAGGTACGGCCTGATCGAAGCCTGCCTGGCGGGCGCTGGCGTGTTCTTGATCGCCGCGCTGATCGCGGCCGGCTGCTACCTGGCACGCAAGAAGCAGATCAAGGCCCGCGTCGCCGAAACCTCAAAATCCGCGTTTCAAACCGCGCTTGCCGATCCCATGCTGGTGGCCACGGGCATCCAGCTGATCCGTGCGATCGGCATCAGGAAATTGATCCCGATCCTGGCGGTCGGGGGATTGGCGCTGGGATTTTTGGCAAGCCGCAACAATTCGCGCGATCAGTCGCCGGAGGCTTGAGCGGCTATCTGCTCAGGTGACGCAGCGGCCCGGTTGCAGCTGCTTGAAAACCTCGGTCAAGACGCTGACGGCGGGCTCGCAGGCCACCATCACCTTGCGGTCTCCGGACTTTGTCGCGACAGGAGCGGAAGAATTGCCGCGGGACTCGCGCACGGTCGCCACCCGGATCAGAACAGAGGTGTCGGCTAGATCGTTCAGCCGAAGCGAAATCGTCTGCGTCGGCACTCCCGATCCTGCAAGACTGGCCGCGCGATCGGCTTTCGCCGCGCGATTAACGGCGGCGGAGCTGTCCACAGGGTTGATCTGGTTCGGGAAATTTGCCTGGGTCGCCAGATCGCGGCCGGATGCCAACTGCACGGCGCCAAAACTCAGCGCAATGGCTATCCCACCGAAAATTGCCTTGGATAAGGCCGCACCGGATAGCTGCAACATGTTGCGCCCGCCGTCATCTGTCGCCCCATGGCGATCCTCAAGCCAACGCAACCAGGGCGGCCGGGTTCTGCAGCTGGCAATCACTTAACCGTGTGCAAAAAAATCTCCGCAGCCGGGAACGAAGCGGGGGGCTGTGCGTCATACCGGCAGCCGGTCTTCCCCCCTGCCCCATTGACCGGCGATGTAGGGCGCGGCTGTGGTGATGCCAGCCGCGCCCTGCTTTTATTCATATTGTCTGTCTGATTTTTCTGCGCTTTGAAGGGCTCCAGGGGTTAAGCCGGGAGCTCTTGCCGCGGTCTTGCAAGGCTTGAGAAGTACCCTCGGATTGACGAGCGGTTGGCCGGCGTGCAGCACAACCCTGCTGCGGGCGCTGGGGCCGACGGAATTGCATGATTTTCTCCAAATTGTCGGACTCTCGATCAGCGTCAGCCTGGCGGCGACGGCTCTGGCGGCGGCGATCGGCCTGCCGTTCGGGGCTGCGCTTGCGATCTTTCCGTTTCGCGGGCGGCGATTGATTGTGGTTTTGATCAACGCGTTGCTCGGCCTGCCGCCGGTCGTCGTCGGACTGATCCTCTATCTTGCGCTGTCCCGTTCCGGCCCGCTCGGCTTCCTCGCCCTGCTCTTTACTCCCGCCGCCATGGTGATCGCACAGACCATCCTTGCGATCCCCATCATCACGGCGCTGGTGCATCGCAGCAGCGAAAGGGCCTGGGCGCGCTATGCCGACGAATTGATCTGCGACGGGTCGTCGCGCACCCAGGCTATCCCGCAAATCCTTCTCATGCTTCGCGCCGAGCTGCTCACGGCTGTGCTGGCCGGATTCGGCCGCACGGTTTCGGAAGTCGGTGCCGTGATCCTGGTTGGCGGGAATATACGCGGGCTGACCAGAACCATGACGACGGCCATCGCGCTGCAGACAAGCCAGGGCGATCTCTCATTGGCGCTGGCGCTTGGGGCCGTGCTGGTTGGCATCAGCATTTCCGTCAGTGCCACGGTGTTCGCCCTGGCGGGAGGGGCCAGAACCGCCGGGAGTGACGAGGTATGATGAAAAGCCGATGGCTATTGGCGCTGGTTGCCTCAGTCGCCCTGATCAATACGGCCCCGGCCGCCGAGCCGTCGATCGTGCTGGCCTCGACGACCTCCGTCGAAAGTTCCGGCCTGTTGGCACGCATCGTTCCGCAGTTCACGGCAAAAACGGGAATCGCGGTCGACGTCGTCGCGCAGGGCACCGGCAAGGCGCTCGATACCGCGCGTCGCGGCGATGCCGATCTCGTGCTGGTTCACGACCCCGAGGCCGAGCAGAAGTTCATGGACGGTGGCGATGGCGCAACGCGGCGGCAAATCGCGTGGAATGATTTCATCATCGTCGGACCGTTGGCCGATCCGGCGCATATTCGCGGCGGCAATGACAGCGTCACCGCCTTGAAGGCGATTGCCTCAGCGCGAGCGGCCTTCGTGTCGCGCGGCGACAACAGCGGCACCAACGCCGCGGAGCTGAGGCTCTGGAAAATCGTCGGTCAAACGCCGGACATTCTCGCCAGCGCAGCATGGTATCGCGACATCGGGGGCGGCATGGGCCAAGCCCTCAACGCCGCAAGCGCAATGGACGCCTACACCCTGTCCGATCGCGGCAGCTGGCTCAGCTTCCAGAACAAGGGTTCGCTGGTCATCGCGGTCGAGGGCGATCCGCGCCTGGTCAACCGCTATGACGTGATCGAACTGAGTCCGCAAAAGCACGCCGACGCCAAACGGGCATTGGCGAAGATTTTCGCGGACTGGCTGGCGTCATCCGAAGGGCAGCAGGCGATCGGCGCTTATCGGGTGAACGGGCAGAAACTGTTCAATCCGTCGGCCGAGGCTCCGAAGTGAGCCGCTCTCATCCTGCTCCGGCGTGCCGTCTAAGCACGCGGAACCCATCGTAACGCTGCAAGCTCTTCCGGATCAGGAAGCCGCCGCGCGCGGCGCCCGGTTGCGCGAATTGCGCTGGAAGAACAACGCCTGGCTGGCAACGGCCGAAACCATCGCGGGCTGGAACGGCTTTGAGATCAGGAACGCCGGCTCGGGACGTTCGCCGGTCAGGAAGCGTTCCGGATAGGCGGTGATGAACACCACCGGGACCTCGAAAATCCGCAACAGCTCATTGACGGCGTCGAGACCGGAGCTGCCATCGGCAAGCTGGATGTCCGCCAAAATCAGGCCCGGCTTCTTGTTCTTGGCCAGCGCCACGGCGTCGGAGTGGGTGCGGGCAACGCCGATGACATTGTGACCGAGATTCTTCACCAGGCTTTCCAGATCCATCGCGATGAAGGTCTCGTCCTCGATGATCAGCACGTCGGTGGCAATCTCGGCCGCCATTTCCCGCCCTGCGGCATCGGCGAGCTTGCGGGTCTCGGCCACATCGGTGGCGAGAATGAACGCCACTTCCTCCTCCGAAAAGCCTTCCAGCGACAGCAGCAGGAAGGCCTGGCGCGGCAGCGGCGTGATGTTGGAAAGTCGGCGCTCGGAGGGCAACGGCAGGGTGGTGACGTCGGAATCGTCGTTGAGCGAGACCGAATTCCAGATCTGGGTGAACAGCCGGAACAGCCCTGCCCGGGGGCCATGCTGCTCATCGAGCAGCGACTGGTCCTGAAGCAGAGCCTCCAGCATGGCTCCGACATAGGCGTCGCCCGACGCCTGGTTTCCCGTGAGGGCCCGGGCATAGCGCCGCAATAACGGTAAATGTTCAGCAACGAGCTGTGATCGCGACATCCCCACTCCATGATTCCTTGGGTCGAACTGTCCAAATGGGGTGACCCGGGTTCCCCTGATACGCCTGACTACGCCCGAACGCGATAAAAGTTCCCGGGTTCCGGAACTTTCCGCCTGACTTCGAATTAGCCTGCTGATGCAGCAGCAGAGACCCCAAACCGATAATTCTCGAAGCTACAGGGACTTAACTCTCGGGGAAGCGTGGAACGGATCATGAAAGAAGTAAAGTCTCAAGCCGGCAAGAACGCCGCGCCGGGCAAGCAGGGCGGCCTCAACGCCGAGATTCAGTCCAGAATCGGCCACCAGCTCCGCGCCATGTACGACGACGTCGTACGGCAGGGGGTGCCGGACCGTTTCGCGGAGCTGATTCGAAAGCTTGATGTGCCCGACACCAATCCCCAGATTGGCCATGCGGGCGATAAAAATGACGGAGGGGAGTAATGCCTCTCACAGACGCACTCCGCGACGATATCCTGGCGTCGGTACCTAGTCTGCGCGCGTTCGCCATCTCGCTGAGCGGCAATGGCGACCGCGCCGACGACCTGGTGCAGGAGACCCTGCTTCGGGCGCTAGCCAATATCGACTCATTCCAACCCGGCTCGAACCTGCCGGCTTGGCTGTTCACCATCCTGCGCAACCTGTTCCGCTCAGACTACCGCAAGCGGCGGCGGGAGGTGGAGGATGCCGACGGCAGCTATGCCAAGACCCTCAAGACCCAGCCGGCGCAGAACGCGCATCTCGAGTTTGAGGAATTCCGCGCCGCGCTGGAAAAGCTTCCGCAGGACCAGCGCGAAGCGCTGATCCTGGTCGGGGCCTCCGGCTTCTCCTATGAAGACGCCGCAGCGATCTGCGGCTGCGCGGTCGGCACCATCAAGAGCCGAGTCAATCGCGCGCGGTCCAAGCTCAGCGCCCTGCTCTATGTCGATGGCGCGGAGGATTTCGGCCCCGATGAAACCGTGCGCGCCGTGATCGGCGGCAGCGGCGGATGATACCGGCCTGAGACAGCCAACCCGCCTCGGTCGAACCTCACCCTGAACAGCGGTCAATTCCCGCGCGAGCGCGCTTGCTCGTGCGGGTTTCACGGGCCTGTTATCCCTCGCAGAACCGGTTATCGCCCGGCCCTCGGCGGCGCCGACAATTGTTCAGTCCGGTCTCGCTCCGTCATGTCGACGACGGTCGCCATCGGCGCGGTCAGTTCGTAGACATAACTCACATCGGTGAAGAACCGCTTCGATACGCCTCCCAGCGCCTCCGGAGCGACCCGATCGAGCAGGATGACGCCGAAATCGCTGTCATCGCGGCGGGTCGCCGCGCTGGTGTTGAATTCCTCCCAGCGAAAATGAAACGTGGTGTCGGGATCTTCCCCGGTCACTTCCCAATGCGCGACGATATGAGGGTGCTTGCCGACCAGCGACAGCCCCTCATCGGAATGCGACGCCAGCTCGAAAAACAGCAATGACAGGCTCTGCGCGGCGCGCGCGCTGACGGCGATATCGGGACCGCTCACCGCGATACGCTCGGCGTGCGGAATCGCGCGCGCCTCGAACAGCCCTTTCAGTTTCACACCCTGCCACTGGCTTTCGCTCAATAGCGAGACCACGTTCGACATGGCGTGGATCCGGCCGATCAGCAGTTCACGGGCGACATCGATGTCGGAACCATGGCGCAGCGTGCGCGTCACGATCGACTGGATCACCGCCAGGATGTTCTTGACCCGGTGATTGAGCTCGTCGATGACAGCGGTCAACCGGCGCTCGAAGCCGATCCGTACCTGGATTTCGCGGCTGAGCCGCAAATTGTTGTAAGCGACATACCCGAACAGCCCGCAGATAATGCCGGTCAGCGCCAGCCCGATCGCAGCCACGACGACGGCCGTCTGGTTGGCATGCCTGACGGCGCTGGTCTTGGCGTAGTAGCCGAGCGACCAGTCGCGGTCTCCGAACGTCACCGTTCGCGTCATCGACGGGGCGGGCGCTTGCGTTGCGGTTCTCGATGTGACGACGCCCTGGTCGTTTGCAATCAGTTCCCGGTCGGGACTGCGGGGATCTTTCAGCACCACCGAGAACAGCGACAGATCGTCATTGGCGAGCATCAGCGGCGCCAGTTCATAAGAAAACGTCACGAAGCCGGCCGGCGACGCCTCGCCCTCCTGCAGCACGGGCGCGGCCAGAACCAGGCCGATCGGCCCATCGGTGCGCAATAACGGCAGCGGGTCGGACGCCACCGGCTTTCCGCTGGCCATGGCCTGCGCCAGCATCGGCCCCAGAATCGGATGCCCATCGAACGAACGGCCCGGGAAAGCCATGGTCTCGGGATTGCGGGGTTCGACGTCCATCAACACGTCGATCGGCTGGTCGAGCGACCGGGTATCCACGGGCTGATCTTCATAATCGCGGATCGTCGGGTTCGAAAATCCGGCAGCCGCGAGTTCGGTGCGCGCGGCGTCCAGTTCGTCCGGCTTGAGCCGCGCGACCCAACTCGCCACCACGAAATCGGTCTTGAAGGCATAGATCGAGGACCGCAGCGGCTGCAGCATGTCGGCCTTGATCACCGAAGGAGCGTGGAACAGCCCCGAGGCGACGCGGGCGAGCAGTTCGCGCTCGGTCAGCCGGTCCTGGACCAGGCTGGCGTGGACGTCGATCGCGCGCGCCAACGCGATGCCATCGACCGTCAGTTCCTGATCGTGGACTCGATAGGCTGCCAGACCGGAGAACAGAACCCCGATCAGCGCGATAAAACCGATGATGAAACCGAGCCGAACCACTCGCTTACTCGAAAATGAGGAGTTGGCGAAGAAGGAGAACAAGTGTCTGCCGTCCGCCGGAACGGCCACGAACCGAAACAGGATGAAAACCAACCGTCCGGGATAATGCAGGAGCGATCATCACTACGCAACTACGGTTGGCGACGAGGATTAACGAGGCTGTCAACGTGGCGTCCCGGCACAGCCCGAGGCATGCTAATCACAGCTAAGCGGTTTGGTTCCAGGCGTTGGCAAATATTTTTGAGGTGCGGCCTGGTAGGCCAACATGTTAACGAGTTCTTTCCAGCGCGATGGTTTGCGGCGGCGGGCTGAGGCCGCCCTTGGCTTCGATAAAGCTGATGATGCGCTCCAGACCTTCGCTCTTCTTGAGATTGGTCATGACAAAGGGCCGCGCGCCACGCATCCTGCGCGCGTCGGTGTCCATTTTTTCCAGTGATGCGCCGACATGCGGCGCCAGGTCGATCTTGTTGATGACCAGAAGGTCCGAGCGGGTAATGCCGGGCCCCCCCTTGGAGGGGATCTTGTCGCCCGCCGCCACGTCGATGACGTAAATCGTAAGATCGGCTAGTTCGGGTGAAAAGGTGGCGGCCAGATTGTCGCCTCCGGATTCGATCAGCACCATATCGAGATCCGGAAATTTCGCGCGCATGTCGGCAACTGCGGCGAGATTCATCGAGGCGTCCTCGCGTATCGCGGTATGCGGGCAGCCACCGGTCTCGACGCCGGCGATGCGATCCGGGGTCAGCGACCCCGAGCGCACCAGAAATTCCGCGTCCCATTTGGTGTAGATGTCGTTGGTGATCGCGGCGATGTCGTAGCGCTCGCGCATCGACTTGCAGAGCAGGTCCATCAACGCGGTTTTTCCTGATCCGACGGGACCACCGATGCCGATCCGAAGCGGGCCGTTAGCTCTCGACATGTCAGCTACTCTTTCCGTTGTTATCCGCGCCTCGTCGCGGCGGACGCGCTGTTGCCTGTGCTGTTCCACGGCGAGGGACGAACTGGCTTGCGCTGCAAAACTCGCCGGCCGGGACGGCCGGTTGAACTCCATTAGGCGCCGCCAGCTTCATGACCTGAACAGCCTCGTGTACTGGGTCTCGTGCCGCATGCCGGCAAGGTCGGCGCGAAAGGTCGCGCTGCCGAGGTCGTCAAGCGAAGCCCGCAGTGCCCGGTTGCCGGTGCCCGCGGCGACCTGCTCCAGCCAGGCCAGCACGCGCTGGCTGTCGGTCTGCCCCAACGGAACCAGGCGCGCGCCGGCGGAGATCCAGTTCGACGCCAATGCGTGCAGAAACCCGTGCATCGTCGGGGCGAGCGGGATGCCATGCGCGGCGCTGACGAGACCGACCGCGACGGGATAGACGATGGCGCCCTCGCAAATCCCGATCAACTGATCCAGCCCGTCGCAACTCCAGGCGGCGCGGGCGATATCGATGAACGCGCGTCCTTGCGCCGAGGTCTCGAGTTGGCGCTCGCGGGAGGGCACGAAGGCCGCCGCAAGCTCGGCGAGGTCCCGCAACGAGGCATGGTCGCCGGACGACGCGGCGCGGTGCGCATGCGCCAGAAACACCCCGTCGCAAAATCCCGGCCCATCCGCCAGCATCGAGCCGAGCCAGTCCCGCAACGATCCGGCATCGACGATATCGCCGGCTTCCACCGCCCATTCGATGCCGCTGGAATAGGAGAACGCGCCGACCGGAAAGGCAGGCGACAGCCAGGTCAGCAGCCGGTAGAGCGCCGCGGCCTCGCCGGCGCCCAGCCCGTTCCGATCCTCGGGCGGCGGTGCCATGCCTGCGCCGGTGGATATTTCAACCCCGAGGCCGGCTTGAGCCGTCGCGGGGGTTTGAACCGTCGCGCGCCGCCGCAGCCTGGGCGGCTTATTTGTGGTCATGAGCATGGGAATGGCCGTCGTGATGGTCATGATCGCAATGCTCATCATGGTGATGATGGCCGCCGTGGTCGTGCGATGAACGATCATGCGCCGCAGGGCGGTGGGAATCGCCGTGCGCCGCGTCGGCGTGCCCGCCGACGGCATAGGCGCCGCCCTCGGGATCGAACGGCGCCTCGATCTCGATGACGCGGGCGCCGAGCCCTTTCACCATCGCCTCGATGACGTGATCGCGCCTGATCCGCAGCGCCCTGGGCATGATCTGCGTCGGCAAATGGCGGTTGCCGAGATGCCAGGCGATTCGAACCAGATGGTGCGGATCGCTGCCGCGGATTTCGGCCAGCGGCTCCGGCGCCGCCACCACCTCGATCAGCCTGTTGTCGTCGAGCACCAGCGCGTCGCCGCCGCGCAGCACCACCGCGTTCTCCAGGTCGAGCAGGAATTCAAGCCCGCGGGTGCCGGTCATCGCCATCCGGCGGCGGTGACGGTCGTCGAAGTCGAGCACGACGGCATCGGCCGGCGGCTCGGTCCAGCGATGCGCCGCCCGGACCTCGGTGGCGCGGATCATGCGAAAACGCTCACAGCTTTTCGACCTTGCCGTCGCTGATGATCTCGATCACGGTCGGCGATGTCTTCAGCCGCGCCGAATATTCGCGCCAGACCTTCATATGCGGCGCCCGGCCATGCGCATTGAGGTCTTCGCGGGTTTCCCAGCGCTCCACCACCACGAAAAGATCGGGATCGTGGATGCTGGTGTGGCTGTCATAGGCGATGCAGCCCTTTTCCTTGCGGGTTGCCGCGATGCATTCCTTGGCGCCCTTGATGAAGGCGTCGCGCGAACCCGGCTTCACATGAGAGGTGGCGATCACATAGATCATGGATGGTATGTTCCGGTTGTGTTCCTGATTATCGAACGTCGACTTTTGCCGGCGTGATGATCTCGATTTTCGGCGGCGCCGACATGCATTTCACGGCGATCCGGCCGAACGCCTTCATGTGCTCGGCGCTGCGGTGCGGCACCAGCGCCTCTTCGTTCTCCCACTGCTCGACGAACACCATCTTGGCCGGATCGGTGACGCTCTCGTGCAGGTCATAGGCGATATTGCCGGCTTCTTTGCGGGTTTCCTTGATGCAAGCGGTCGCGCCGGCAATGAATTCGGCGCGTGTTTCGGGTTTCACGGTCAGTGTGGCAACGACATAAATCACGAAATCCTCCCGGGCTTTGCTCTGGCATCGAGTGCCGCGAGCAAGCCTAGAACATGAAATAGCGTTGCGCCATGGGCAGCACCTCGGCGGGCGCACAGGTCAGCAATTCGCCGTCGGCGCGCACCTCGTAGGTTTCGGGATCGACCTCGATCTTGGGCGTGGCGCCGTTGTGGATCATGCTCTTCTTGGAGATGCCGCCCCTGGTATTGGCCACCGGATACAGCTTCTTCTCGATGCCGAGCTTCCTGGCCAGCCCCGAAGCCACCGCCGCCTTCGAGGAAAACACCACCGACGAGGCGGTCAGCGATTTGCCGTAGGCTGCGAACATCGGCTGGTAATGCACCGGCTGCGGCGTCGGAATCGACGCGTTGGGATCGCCCATCGGGGCGGCGACGATGGAGCCGCCCTTGATGATGCAGTCCGGCTTGACGCCGAAAAAGGCCGGCGACCACAGCACCAGATCGGCGAGCTTGCCTTTTTCCACCGAACCGATCAGCTTCGATACGCCATGGGCGATCGCGGGGTTGATGGTGTATTTGGCGATGTAGCGCTTGACGCGGAAATTGTCGTTGTTGCCCTTGTCCTGCGGCAGCGAACCGCGCTGCTTCTTCATCTTGTCGGCGGTTTGCCAGGTGCGGATGATGACCTCGCCGAGCCGGCCCATGGCCTGGGAATCCGACGACATCATCGACAGCGCGCCGAGGTCGTGCAGGATGTCCTCAGCCGCGATGGTTTCCTTGCGAATCCGACTCTCGGCGAAGGCGAGGTCCTCGGCGATCGAGGGATCGAGATGGTGGCACACCATCAACATGTCGAGATGCTCGTCGATGGTATTGCGGGTGAAGGGCCGCGTCGGATTGGTCGAGGACGGAAGCACGTTCTTCAGGCCCGCGATCTTGATGATATCGGGCGCGTGGCCGCCGCCGGCGCCCTCGGTATGGAAGGCGTGGATGGTGCGGCCCTTGAACGCCTTGACGGTATCCTCGACGAAACCGGACTCGTTGAGCGTGTCGGAATGGATCATCACCTGAATGTCGTGATCGTCGGCCACCGAAAGGCAGTTGTCGATCGCCGCCGGCGTGGTGCCCCAGTCCTCATGCAGCTTGAGCGCGCAGGCGCCGGCCTTGATCATCTCCACCAGCGAGGCCGGGCGCGAGGCATTGCCCTTGCCGGAAATGCCGAGATTGACCGGAAACGCATCGAACGACTGGATCATCCGCGCCATGTGCCAGGGCCCCGGCGTGCAGGTGGTGGCAAAGGTGCCGTGCGACGGGCCGGTGCCGCCGCCGAGCATCGAGGTGACGCCGGACATCAGCGCGTGCTCGATCTGCTGCGGGCAGATGAAGTGGATGTGGCTGTCGAAGCCGCCGGCGGTCAGGATCTTGCCCTCGCCGGCGATCACATCGGTGCCGGGGCCGATAATGATGGTCACGCCGGGCTGGATATCCGGATTGCCGGCCTTGCCGATGGCGCTGATGTAGCCCTCCTTGATGGCGACGTCGGCCTTCACGATCCCCCAGTGATCGACGATCAGCGCATTGGTGATGACGGTATCGACCGCGCCCTGCCGGTTGGTGACCTGGGATTGGCCCATGCCGTCGCGGATCACCTTGCCGCCGCCGAATTTCACTTCCTCGCCGTAGACGGTAAAATCCTTCTCGACCTCGATGATGAGGTCGGTGTCGGCTAGCCGGACCCGATCGCCGGTGGTCGGTCCGAACATGTCGGCATAGACGGAACGTTTTATCTTGACGGACATCGTTTCGCTCCATCGTCAGAAGTGTTGCCTCGCCCGTTGCGGGGCAGGGCCAGTTCCCGACGGGATCGGAGGCCCAGGGAGGAGGTTAGGCAGCGACGGCTCAAAGCGCGCTCCTTGCCAGCTTCACGGTGTCGTCGAAGGTGCGGTCGAGCATCGCGTTGCCACCCCGGCATCCCTCAACGACCTTTTCGGCAAAGGCCACGTAGTCGATCAAGTCGTCGCGCTCGTTCTGGTCGGGCCCGGGCACGATGCGCGCCCGGATATTGCTGATCTTGTCGGCGATCTTGATCAGTTTCGCGCCCGGCGATTTGTGCGGGGCGTCGATCGTCTGCCTTTGCCGGCGCGCAGCTTTCGGCAAGCTCATGTCGTCGGTCACCTCGACGACGAGGGCGGCGACGCGTTGGCCGAAGGTTTCGGCGAGTTCCTGCGGCGTGGTTGCGGTGTCTTCCACGGCGTCGTGCAGCCAGCCGGCCGCCACCAGTTCGGCATCTCGTCCTTCGGTCGCTATGGCGAGCAAGTTCGCGACCTCGGCAAGGTGATTGATATAAGGCTCATTGCCGCGTCCCTTGCGCGCCATGCCGGTGTGACGGCGCGCCGCGAGATCGGCAGCTTCGGAAACAAGACGCAGGCCTTCCAGCATGGATTCACAGCTTCCCCATCACCTCGCCGCGGAAGCCATAGACGACGCGCTTGCCGGCCAGGGCCACCAGTTGCACGTCGCGCGTCTGTCCCGGTTCGAACCGCACCGCGGTGCCGGCGGCGATATCGAGCCGCATGCCGCGGGCTTTCCTGCGCTCGAACTTCAACGCCGGGTTGGTCTCGAAGAAATGATAATGCGAGCCGACCTGGATCGGACGGTCGCCCGAATTGGCGACGGTGAGCGTCACCGTCTTGCGGCCGGCATTGAGCTCGATCTCGCCGTCCGTGATGAACATTTCGCCGGGAATCATTGCAAACTCCTACCTTATCGGCTCGTGCACGGTGACCAGCTTGGTGCCGTCCGGAAACGTCGCCTCGACCTGAATGTCGTGGATCATTTCCGCGATACCCTGCATCACCTGGGCGCGGGTCAGCACCTGGGCGCCGGCCTGCATCAGGTCGGCGACGGTGCGGCCGTCACGCGCGCCCTCGACAATGAAATCGGAAATGATGGCGATGGCTTCCGGATGGTTGAGCTTGACGCCGCGCTCCAGCCGCCGACGCGCCACCATCGCCGCCATCGAAATCAGAAGCTTGTCCTTTTCGCGGGGAGACAGATTCATGCGAGCACTCTGATCATTTTGACAACTTCAAACGAGCTATTTAACCGACCTAATTGAGCCACAGCCGCGGCAGCGCCGAGCCGCTGGCGCGGCCGAGCACCGCCATCATATCGGCGCGGAGCCGGGCCGCATCTTGGGCACAGAACCGCGCCATTGCAAACCCATTCCAGGCGGAGATGCCGACCTCGCCGCCGAACGATTCGGAAAGCTCCCGAATCCGCTGCACCAGCGCCTCGTCGCCGGGCATCATCAGCGCGGTGCCGATCGCCACGCCGGCCTTGGCGACCGCTGGTCTGGCCAGCTTTTCGCCGAGATCGCCGTCCAGCCGTATGGTCTCGGCGAACACCAGCCTGCCGCCGCGCCGAATCCGCCAGCGGTCGACGAATTCGCCCTGCCGCATCCGCTCACCCATCGCCGCCCGGCCGAACACCACGATTTCGCACAGCAGCAGCGAGGCGGTTTCCGCCAGATCGATCTCGATGTTGCGGAGCAGGCGCGCCCGGTCGAACAAAATGGTCTCCTGCGGCAGCCAGGCGAGCTGGGAGTCCGCCGCCGCCTTGAGGGCGATATTGAGCTCGGCGGCCGGTCCCTGCGCGCGGTAGACCTTTTCCGCCGCGGCGGTCGTTACCGCAAGACGCGATCCGGCGCCGGTGGCGATGTCGATGTCGAAGCGGTCGCCGCCGGCGACGCCGCCGGCGGTGTTGACGAAAACGGCCGAAAGGCCTTCGGCCTCGGGCGACGGGAAGCGGACCCGCAGCGAGCCAGACTCATGCAGATGGCGGCGGCGGGTGACGCCCTCGACGAGGTGGACGTCGAACTTGACCGCGCCCCGGGCCCGGTTGGCCGCGAAGATCGCCGCAGCCGCGCTGGTGGTATCGGTCCGCATCCGCCCCCCGGCCACGACCTTTGCCGGCCGCGTCACAAAGCCATCTTAAAGCGCCATCTGACGACTGATTTCGCCGGGATCGAGCTGACTGCGATCGCAGGCATATTTCACGGCGCCGCGGTCCATCACCGCGAAATTGTCGCCGAGTTCGCAGGCGAAGTCGAGATATTGTTCGACCAGCACGATCGCGATGTTGCCGAGGCTGCGCAGGTAGGTGATCGCCCGGCCGATGTCCTTGATGATCGAGGGCTGGATGCCTTCGGTCGGCTCGTCGAGCAGCAGCAGTTTTGGCCGCATCACCAGCGCCCGCCCGATCGCGAGCTGCTGCTGCTGGCCCCCGGACAGATCGCCGCCGCGGCGGCCGAGCATCGATTGCAGCACCGGAAACAGCGAGAACACGTCATCGGGAATATTGCGGTCCTGGCGCTTCAAGGGTCCAAAGCCGGTCTTGAGATTTTCCTCCACCGTCAGCAGCGGGAAAATCTCGCGGCCCTGCGGCACGAAGCCGATGCCACGCCGGGCCCGCTCATAGGGCTTGAGACCGGAGATTTCGCTGCCGTCGAATGTGATCGAGCCGCTGGCAATGGGGTATTGGCCGACCATGGCGCGCAGCAGGCTGGTCTTGCCGACGCCGTTGCGGCCGAGCACGCACATCACCTTGCCCGCTTCAGCCGAGATCGAAACCCCGCGCAGCGCCTGGGCCGCGCCATAATAGAGATTGATGTTTTCGACCTTCAGCATATGCGACCTCCGGTCGCGCGAATGGCGAGTAGTAGGCGGCGAACAGCGAATGGCGAATAGCGAATAGTTCCCGCACTCATCGGTTTAGCCTCAGTTCCATTCGCCATTCGCTATTCGCCACTTACCGCCCCAGATACACTTCGATCACCCGCTCGTTCGATGAGACCTGGTCGATGGTTCCTTCGGCCAGCACCGAGCCTTCATGCAGGCAGGTGACCTTGACGCCGAGTTCGCGGACGAAGGTCATGTCGTGCTCGACCACCATGATGGTCTTCTCGCGATTGATTTCCTTGAGCAGTTCGGCGGTCTGGTGGGTTTCGACGTCGGTCATGCCGGCAACCGGCTCGTCGACCAGAAGCAATTTAGGATCCTGCGCCAGCAGCATGCCGATTTCGAGCCATTGCTTCTGGCCGTGCGACAGGCTCCCCGCCAGGCGGTCACGCGCGTCGGTCAGGCGAATGGTTTCCAGCACCCGCTCGATGCGTTCGGACTCAGGCCTGGTTTCCCGCCAGAACAGCGTGCCCTTGACGCGATGATCGACATTGAGCGCCAGCAACAGGTTGTCTTCGATGGTCTGGCTTTCGAACACCGTCGGCTTCTGGAATTTCCGGCCGATCCCGAGTTCGGCGATTCTGGTTTCGTCGAGCCGGGTCAGGTCGGTAACGCCATCGAACAGCACTTCGCCCTGGTCCGGCTTGGTCTTGCCGGTGATGATGTCCATCATCGTGGTCTTGCCGGCACCGTTCGGGCCGATGATGGCGCGCATTTCGCCGGGAGCCAGCGTCAGCGACAGGTTGTTGATGGCGTGAAAGCCGTCGAACGAGACGTGCACGCCGTCGAGATAAAGCAGCGCGGAGGTGGCCCGGCTATCCATGACGTTCATGCGCTCACTCCGCCGGGTTCGGTTCGCTGATGCCGTCTTCGCGCGCCGCGCTCTCGGCATTCGCCGACATGCGTTGCGCCTTCCACGGTTCCCACCAGGCGTTGAAGGTGCCGATGATTCCCCTCGGCAGCAGCAGCGTCACCAGGATAAACAGCGCGCCCAGCATGAAAAGCCAATACGGCGCCAGCGGGCCGGAGGTGAATACGGTTTTCGCATAATTGACCACGATGGCGCCGAGCGCCGCGCCGATCAGCGTGCCGCGACCGCCGACCGCGACCCAGATCACCGCCTCGATGGAATTTCCCGGCGCGAACTCGCCGGGATTGATGATGCCGATCTGCGGCACATACAGCGCGCCGGCAACGCCGGCCATGCAGGCCGACAGCGTGAACACGAACAGCTTGTAGGATTCGACACGGTAGCCAAGAAACCGGGTGCGGGATTCGGCATCGCGGATCGCGATCAGCACCTTGCCGAGCTTGGAGGTCACCACCGCACGGCAGATCAGGAACCCGAAGATCAGCGCCAGGCAGCTCAGCGCGAACAGCGCGGCGCGGGTGTGATCGGCCTGGACATTGAAACCGAGAATATCCTTGAAGTCGGTGAGGCCGTTGTTGCCGCCGAAGCCGAAATCATTGCGGAAGAACGCCAGCAACAGCGCGTAGGTCATCGCCTGCGTGATGATCGACAGATAGACCCCGGTGACGCGGGAGCGGAACGCCAGCCAGCCGAAGCAGAAGGCCAGCAGGCCGGGGACCAGAATGACCATCAGGGCCGCGAACCAGAACATGTCGAAGCCGTGCCAGTACCATGGCAGCTTCGGATAGTTCAGGAACACCATGAAATCCGGCAATATCGGATTGCCGTAGACGCCGCGGCTGCCGATCTGGCGCATCAGATACATGCCCATCGCATAGCCGCCGAGCGCGAAGAAGGCGCCGTGACCGAGCGAGAGAATGCCGCAATAGCCCCAGATCAGGTCGATCGAGAGCGCCAGAATGGCGTAGCAGACATATTTTCCGAACAGCGACATCAGGTAGGTCGGGACCTGAAATGCAGAGCCGGCCGGCAGCAACAGATTCGACATCGGGAGCAGAACCCCGACCACAGCCACCACGATCAGAAATACCGTCGCGCTGCGATCCAGCGAACGCGTGAGCACGTGCGGCATCATGCTTCCACCGCCCGCCCTTTCAGCGCAAACAGACCGCGGGGGCGTTTCTGAATGAACAGGATGATGAGGACCAGAATGGCGATCTTGCCGAGCACCGCGCCTGCCACCGGTTCCAGGAATTTATTGGCGATCCCGAGCGTGAAGGCGCCCACCAGAGTACCCCACAGATTGCCGACGCCGCCGAACACCACCACCATGAAGGAGTCGATGATGTAGCTCTGACCGAGATTGGGACTGACATTGTCGATCTGCGACAGCGCCACGCCGGCAATCCCGGCGATACCCGAGCCCAGGCCGAATGTCAGCGCATCCACGCGCGAGGTCGCGATTCCCATCGACGCCGCCATTCTGCGATTTTGCGTCACCGCGCGCATCTCAAGTCCGAGACTTGTATAGCGCAGCATGGCCAGCAGGATAGCAAACACCGCCAGCGTAAAGCAAAGAATCCACAGCCGGTTGTAGGTGATCGTGATCTGACCGATCTGGAACGCGCCGCTCATCCAGGAGGGGTTGCCGACCTCCTGGTTGGTCGGACCGAACATGGTGCGGACCGCCTGCTGCAAAACCAGCGACAAGCCCCAGGTGGCCAACAGGGTCTCCAGCGGGCGGCCGTAGAGAAAGCGAATGATGCTTCGTTCGATCAGGATACCGATCGCCCCGGCAACCAGGAAAGCCATCGGAACGGCAATCAGCAGCGAGTAGTCGAACAGGCCGGGAAAGCTGGACCGGACGGTTTGCTGCACCACGAATGTGACATAGGCCCCGATCATCACCATCTCGCCATGGGCCATGTTGATGACGCCCATCACCCCGAAGGTGATAGCCAGGCCGATGGCGGCGAGCAGCAGAACCGAGCCCAGCGACAGCCCGTACCAGGCATTCTGCACCATCGACCAGAGCGCGAGGTTGCTCTCAATCGCCGACTTCGCGTTGGCCGCGGCGTGCGCGATCGCCGGCGACTGCTCGCCGGTGAGGCCGGTCAAAAGCGCCAGCGCTTCCTGATCGCCACGCGCCTTGATGGTGGCGATGGCTTCGAGCTTTTCGACATCGGTGGCGTCTTCCTTGAACAACAGGATGGCGGCGCGGGCTTCGGTAAATGCCAGTTTGGCGGCCTTGTTGGTCTCCTTCTGCAGCGCGGCGTCGACGGCCGGCAGCAGGCTCTCTTCGTGGTCCTTGAAAACCGACTGCGCGGCCTGGATTCGCGTGGCCGTGTCAGGCGACTGCAACGTCAAACTGCCGAGTGCGGCCTCGACGTGACGCCGCAATTTGTTGTTGAGGCGCACCGCAACGGCGCTGTCCGGGATGCTGGCGACCGCAGCGCCGGTCATGGCATCGATGATCTTGCCGTCGGGCTGCGTGACATAGACTTTTTTGGTGTCCGGGTCGGCCATCAACCGGCCGTCCTGCAGCGCGCTGACGATAGTGTAGGCCAGCGGATTGGTGCTGGTCGCGAGCACATCGACGGCGTCTTCGGTATCGGAAAACTCGTCGTTTGCGAATTTTCCGACCGCGTCCTCGAACGGGCCCGCCATGGCGGGCAGCAGCGTCGCGAAAATCAGCAATATGGCAAATGGCAGCGCGCGGAAATTTCTAACGACGTTGTTAAGCACTGGACCACCCCGGCAGAAGCAGAAGGAAGGCGGCGGATATCGCCGCCTCCCCTGTTTGTTTCGATTCAGGAATGAATCAGGACCCCTGACCGCCGCACTTGTTGGTCTTGGTGTTGTAGTTGCCGCACTTCTTGCCGACCCAATCGCCGATCAGGTCCTTGGAGTCCGGCAATTCCTTCGACCATGCATCGCCAGCGACCAGTCCGGGCGTCTTCCAAACGACGTCAAACTGGCCATTGGCTTTGATTTCGCCAATGAACACCGGCTTGGTGATGTGATGATTGGGCAGCACCTCGGCGATACCACCCGTCAGATTCGGGGTCTTGGTGCCGGGGAGCGCATCGATCACCTTGTCGGCATCGGTCGACTTCACTTTTTCGACCGCCTTCACCCACAAATTGAAGCCGATATAGGTGGCTTCCATCGGGTCGTTGGTCGTGCGCTTCGGGTTCTTGGTG
>Ga0182030_10006807_pt1 | contig 24011 bp, 18 predicted proteins | sample 812S3MmetaG_FD_121299 | JGI IMG/M metagenome (GOLD analysis project Ga0182030, IMG submission 121299) | Permafrost microbial communities from Stordalen Mire, Sweden - 812S3M metaG (Illumina Assembly) | ecosystem: Environmental > Terrestrial > Soil > Wetlands > Permafrost | place: Sweden...
AAGAATGACTGTTTCGAAGGAGATGTCGGCGGCGAGGAAGTTGGGAACCTTGGTCCTGACCCAGACGCCGAGAGTGAGCGGCACCAGGAAAAACGCCAGGAGGGCGGCGGTCTGCCCGGAGCTGCGATGCTCGGCAAAGAGCAGCCGCTGGAAGGTCCGGGACCGGGCGAGCGCGCTGGCCACAGCCGCGGCCACACCCAGCTTGACCAGCAGCGTAATGAGAAGGAGGGTATCGGTCACCCAATCAATGTACAGCAGTGGACAGTCGTCAGTGGTCAGTGGTCAGTGGTTAGTGGTGAGGGGCAGATGAGGTCGAGGTGCTATGACGGCGGGTGCGGCGGGTCGAGTGGTGCGCAAAGTAGAATATGAGCATGGGATTTGAGAGCGTGAAGAAGATCGCCGAGGCGGATTTCCCTACGCGCTGGGGAGCGTTCCGCATCCTTGGCTTCGAGGGGCGGGCGACGGAGCCGGTCTCATGCGGAGAAGTTGAAAGAACTGGCGAGGACAAGGGCGAGGTTGAGGGGCTGGTGGCGCTGGTGATGGGAGACATTGACTCCGCGCCGCCGCTGGTGCGGATCCACTCGCAATGCCTGACTGGGGATGTTTTTGGCTCGCTGCGATGCGATTGCCGGCTGCAACTGGAGATGGCGCTGAAGCAGATCGGCGAGGCCGGCGCGGGGATTCTGCTCTACGAACAGCAGGAGGGCCGCGGGATCGGGCTGATGGCCAAGCTGAAAGCGTATGAGTTGCAGGATCAGGGCCGGGATACGGTGGAAGCTAACGTGGAGCTTGGGTTTGCCGCCGACTGCCGCGGGTATGAGCTGCCCGCCGAAGTGCTGAAGCTTCTGGGAGTGAAGAGCGTGCGGCTGATGACCAATAATCCCGATAAAGTTGCCGCGATGGAGTCGGCCGGGATTGCGGTTGTGGAGCGCGTCTCCGCTGAGGTTGAGCCGCAGGAGAGCTTCGCAGGCTACCTGAAGACCAAGCAGGAGAAGATGGGGCATATTGTGGACGGTGATGAAAATAAACAACTTAATTTATAAATGAACTGATTTTCTGGGAAGAAACAAAAGTGCACGTTAAACAAAAAAGTCGTCATGGAGTTCTACGGACTCCCACCCATCGAGCAAAAAGCGCTCGATTGATGAGGCACAGTTTCGTTCCCCGGGGGTAGGCAACGCCGGTGGGCGACTAAGAGGTTTTTAAATACCGTAGCCGATCACGCGGCGCCAGGCGAATATACAGCAGTCCAGAGACTGACCGGCACATTTCCCCTACCAGAGGTACGTGGCGACAACGTCCGGGGCGATTGGAACCCCGTTCGTAACGCTGGCGTGCAGGACAACCTCTATATTCTTCCTCTCCCAGCCACTGGGGAGGGACTTTGCGAGCGCCGAGATGGCGTGCGGATCGGTGATGAATTCGACGGCGGCACGCGTTCCAGCCCCTGTGATTCCTGCCGCTATCACGATCGGTTTGCCGGTCTTGGAGTTCAAAACCCGCGAGACGATGGCGTAGTCCTCGGTAGAGTCGGCATTGGCGGCCCAGTGTTTTTGGGAGTTTGAGCGATCCAAGATGTCGGCGCGCGCGCTAAAGACATAACGCTCATCTTCAACCATGGAAAGGGTCCAGGAATTGTTGTATGCGCCGATCAGGATCGTGGGATCTTCGCGGAGGTCGCCAAACGTCATATCGCTGCCGAGCCGGATGTCGAATGGCTTTTTGCGAAACACCATCAGGGACAGGACCTTCGATGTCGCCGCTACATCGCTAAGGGCAACGAAAACACCGTCGGCGAGAACCAGATCCTTTCCGTCCAGCTTGGCGTCTGGAGGCAGTGGAACGTAGGGGTCCATGCCCATGTTTTTGGTCCCGGGGTGTAGCTTGTAATACGCCTGCACATAGGCGTCAGATAATGCATAGACAGGGTTCTTACCAATAGAGATCAAAACGGTGTTGGAGTTGTCCAAGACTGGGGACCAAAATTTATTGAAGGCGCGCTCCTCGCGTGACGGAACGTAACGCAGGAAAACGAAAGTCAGGATCGCCGCCGAGGCGGCAATCACAATCCACCATCTGCGCCTCCGGAATCTTGAAGAAAAGGGCGGATGCTCCTGCCCGGCAACCTCGTGTGGAATCGGCGGTGTCTTGAGGTCGACTGGCGGCTGGCTGGAATCCGACCCTGGATGGGGAGCCGGCTGAACTGTAACCGGATTCCGTTCAGCCCATTCGAAGGTGGCCTTGAACGAGCCGGAGGGTATGCTGACTTGGACGGATTCTTCCCGCGTAGTTTGATAGTAAAGCGCGAGGCGCTTCCTGACCTCGGCTACGCGCGCCCGCACAATCGGATCGTCATTCGTGGCGTAGTCCATTCGTCGACCAAAAACATGCGCACCGATAACTCGTTCCTTGAGCATCTCAAGGCGGTTGGCAAGAGTTTGCTCGACGATAAACTGAAGCAACTCACGCGATTGCTTACTGGTGTGAAAGGGGGGACTCTGCAGGATCGCAGACAACGTCTTCCGCACCTCAGCTTCAGGCACGCCTTCCAAGGTCTCTTGCCGCCCTGCAGACCCGATGTTTCCGGCGGTGCGCTCCATCGACGGTCTCGATTCTTCAACTTTCACAGGTACTGTACCTCCGATGAACTCCTTTGACAAGAGTTGATTGCAAGATGTTTTTTGCTCAGTACCATACAGCACCTTGCAATTCGCTCTTCAGTCAACGTTTACTTGCACCCGCGGCAAAGTTAACGGTTACTTGCGTCCACAACAAAGTTAACGATTACGCGCCCACGAAAAACAAGACGGAGATCAGGCGTGTCATGTGTGAAACAAACCGATCAATGAAATAGACCGGTCAATCAGGCTTGTTTTCGTGACTTTGGGTCCTCTTGAAGAGGGCTCGCCTACAAAAACATGCGATGTCAAGGAAATCATCTGAGGAGGCAAAATGACAAGGTTACGTCTCGTGCACTTGGCAGTCTTGTTGGCCCTTGTGAGCCTGGGACTGACGTTCGTCTCGAAACTCCAGGCGCAGTCGAGGAGCACCACTGCGTCTCTGACGGGTACGATTACCGACCCCTCTGGGGCGGTGGTTCCGAAAGCAACAGTGAAGATTACGAATCCAGATAATGGAACCAGCCGAGAAGCCACCACGGGGGCTACGGGGGACTATTCCTTCGCCTTGCTCCTGCCCGGCGACTACATTCTTGAGGCAAGTGCTCCAGGGTTCAAAACCACCAAGCAAACCGGGATCGTACTTACCCCAGGAGATTCGCTCAACTTGACGGTCAGACTGACGATCGGCACGACCGAGCAGGTCGCAGTCAACGCAAGTGGGCCGCTGCTTCAAACCCAGACCGCGACCATCAGCACCGAGCTCGCGAACAAGCAAATCGAGGAACTTCCGCTCAATCTCAGGAATGTGCTCAGCTTTGCGACATTGGATTCTGCTGTGAACGTGCAAGGCGACAGGCAGTTGTTGGGGGCGGGCGGGAGTGAAGATACGGCCGACCAGGATTACTCCTTCCTGAATTTTGGAGGCGGCTACTTCGGGACAAACCTGTTTCTTCTGGAAGGTGGGTATGACACTTCCCAGGACTGGGGAGGAATCCTGTATGTGCCTCCGCCGGAGGACACGGACCAGGTCAAGGTAACGAGCTACTCGTTTTCGGCAGAATACGGATTCAGTACCGGCAACGTAATCAGCATGACCACCAAAGCCGGCACCCACGACTGGCACTTCGTCGCGGATGAGTACATCCGCAACCAGAACCTGGACTCGAACCTTTACTTCAACAAGCTGGCGGGCAATCCCAGGCCCGACGACCATCGCAACCAGTTCGGCATTGGCGGCGGTGGGCCGCTGTATATTCCCGGCATCTACAAACAGAGAGACAAGACCTTCTTCTTCGCCAACTATGAAGGATTGCGGCTCAACGGTGGGCTTTCGTATGGCGCTATAGTTCCCACTACTGCTCAGTTAGGGGGCGACTTCTCGTCGGAGCTGACGACCACGCCCTTGGCTACTCCAGACTGCTTGGGCCGGACCTTCTATCAGGGCCAAATCTTCAATCCCTACTCGTTAAGCAACTGCCCGGGAGGGGGAGTAGTCCGCAATCCTTATCCGGGAAACATAGTTCCTGCAAGCGGATTGGGAGGGATAGACCCTCTGGCGAACAAGTTCGCTACGGGTAACTACTGGCCTGCGCCAAAGAATCCAGGCGGCGGTAATAACTTCAACACAACGGTAAGCGCGCCCACCACTTCCAATGAATGGGGCATTCGCATCGACCAGAACATCAACGCAAATAATCGCATCTACGGGCAATTCTCCAATAAGCACGAGGGGAAGGTGCAAACGGGAGCCTTTTACGGAAACGATATTGCCGGACCGTACGTGTTCGATCCGAACAACCGCATGTTCGGCGTCCTTGGCGTGTCTCACGTTTTTTCGCCAACCTTGGTCCTTTCCAGCACCTTGTTCTTTATCCGCAACCCGGGTGGAAACGTGGTCCAGGGCTACCCATTCAAGCCCTCTTCGCTGGGGCTGCCGGGCACCCTCGACTCGTGGACGCCGCAGTTTCCGCAGGTTCAGTTTGGCAACACCTTTAGCGGATCTCTGGTCGCCCCATTGGGAGCGACTCAGAATTCCGGCGAAGCTACCTTCCCGAAGACGAATGAGAGCCTGGGCGTAGATGTGAACAAGACTCTGAAAACACAGTCCATCTCGGTCGGGTATCTGGGTGTCAGACAGACCGACGACGGTGGCAGGCTCACTCCAACAGTGTTCAATTTCGGCAACCAGATGACGGCCGGTCCTGACCCATCGAACTTGAAAGTCGACACCACTGGAGACCCGCTCGCCTCTTTTTTGGCGGGCGCCGGCAATTCGGGAATTGGTTCAGCCGGTTCCACGGGATTCACTGCATATCCAGCGCCCACCTATTACTTGCACGGAATGTACGTCCAGGACGATTGGAAGATGAGGAAGAATCTCACTTTAAACCTGGGGTTCCGCTACGATCTCCAGATGCCTGCGACAGCGCGGCATGACGAGCAGGCGTATTTCGATCTCCACGCCCTCAATCCGATCAGTGTGGCCACAGGCATTCCGTCCTATGGAGAGCTCGTCTACAACCATCCGGGAGACCGCGGTCTCTGGAACGTCAATTTGCATGACTTTGCACCCCGCATCGGCTTTTCGTATGCCCTGACGCCTAGTTTGGTATGGCGCGGCGGCTACGGCATCTATTACGCAAGAAACTTCTATGGCGGCAATGGGCCGGACCCAGGGTATTCGACATCGGGGGTATGGACTTCATCGGCCGATGGCATCCACGTGACCACCCCGCTCTCGCAGGCGTTCCAGACGGGGCTAGTCCCGGTCACAGGGAACGCGTTGGGAGGCTTGACAAGCGTCGGTCAGAGCCCCAGCGTTGTGCAGCGGAACCGTCCCGATCCGATGACGCAGCAGTTTAGTTTTGGATTCCAATACGCCTTCACTCCCAACGATGTACTCGATGCGAACTTCGTCGGCAGCCGCGGAAGGCACATCACCCTTGGCGGCTTCAACTACGGCCAACTCAATCCGAGCTATCTTTCCATGGGAGCCGCGCTGAACAACGTTTTGCCCACCAACCCCTACGCCACCGCCTTGAGCGCCCTGGGACTTACCGCACCCAGCTGCCCCTACAACGTGGCGCAGTCATTGAGCCCGTACCCGGAGTATTGCGGGTCCGTCTCAGCCCAGGGTGAACCTGTCGGAATCAACAACTACAACGCATTGCAGGCTAGCTTCAAGCATCGCTTTGGCGCGGGGCTGATCTTCACCGCGTCGTACACTTTCTCGAAGTTCCTATCTGACACAGCTGGCCCAGAAGAATGGGGTGCCATCAATGGCGACCAGGGAGGTTCGAGCATCCGCAACTTCTATGACCTGAAAGCGGATTGGTCGGTAGATGGCGAGGATATCCCTGAATCGCTGGTCTTGAATTACGTGTATGAGTTACCTGTTGGCCGAGGCAAGAAGTTCGGCAGCGGCATGAACAGGGCGGAGGATGCAGTGGCCGGCGGCTGGGAAGTGTCGGGAATTACGACCGTGCAGAGCGGCTTCCCGATGTCGATCGGCCCTAGCGGGAACAATCAGACCTTTGGCGGGGGCCAGCACGTTAATCTAACCGGGGCCAGTTTTAAGTCAGCCGGGTGCGGCGGTTTCCAGAACGTACCCTTCACTCCCGTGGGAACGAAGTACTGTTTCTTCAACGGACAGCCGGCTACAGATCAAGGCCACGGTCAGGGGCCCTTTGAAGCTCCGGGCCCATACAGCTTTGGCACTGGCCCCCGTTACTTCTCCAATTTGAGAGCACCCGGGTATGTGGATGAAGATCTGACACTGGGGAAGTGGATCAGCATCACAGAGAAACTCCGCTTCCAGTTCGCGGTGCAGATGTTCAATGCGTTCAACCATCCAAATTTCGGCATACCGGGCGCCTCGGTCGGGAGCCCCAATATGGGCGCGAGCGGAAGCACCCAGGGAGCAAGACAGATGCAGGGTGTGATGAAGCTAACCTTTTAGTGCCCCCATCCTGCAGAGGACGGTCCTTGCTCTGTGTCTGACGATCGCGTTCACGAATTCAGGCGTGAATGCGGTCGTCGGCACCATCCAACCCGATAACAATGAAAAGCTGCAAACCTATCCCGCCGCGGCACAACAATCCGCGGCGAGAGAGGATTTTTCCGCAGCCGTAACTGCTTACAAGCGGGCTGTCGAGGCCGATCCTCAGACCGCTGGATTCTGGACCGATCTTGGGTTGATGTATCACGAGACGGGCAACTTCCACGAGGCACTCGGAAGCTTAACGGGAGCGGCTCGTCTCAAGCCGTCTTTGTATGTTCCCAAACTTTCTTTGGTTATCAACGCCGGTAAGCAAGGCCGACCGCATTGCCGGGCACGCTCGTTCTAGTGAGCAAAGAGAATATGCCGGAATATATTCTTTCCGCTCGGCGGGTGCGACACTTGAAGAAGATTCACGACCGAAGCATTCCGTTCTTCATTTTTCAGGAGAAATCATGTTCACGATAGGTATCAAATGCAGCGCCGGCAATGCTTCACCTTCATCGCGGTTGCGGGCGGCGTGCATTGTATTGGCAATAGTAGTGTTTTGCGCTACCTGGCCAGGTTCACGAATCGAAGCCCAAACATCAGCCGGATCGAATCAAGGAAAGCCCGCAAATACCGTTGGGACGGATAACCCAGAGGCGCACGTCGACGACATAACATCCCAAGCGGACTACCTTATACCGATGACGCCGGCAGCTCCCATTGCTATCTTATCGGTCCACAAGATAGACGGGGGAGCCGTATTCACGATGCGGCCGGGAGCGATGAAAGTTCAGTTTTGCAATGACAGCATAATCCACGTCTCATATGCTCCAGGCGATGACCCTCCCAGGGACGCCAGTCTCGCAGTAAATGGATGTCAGGGGCACACTCTGCCCCTTATAAAGCTTGTTGAGGCCTCGAAAGATATACGTCTTGTAACAGATAAGTTAGTGGTTCTCGTGAATCGTGACACTGGAGCTCTGAACTTTCTCACCGCATCCGGTAACGAAATCATAACGGAGCCGCAAAATGGCGGGAAGGCGATGCAGAAGGCAACGGTGAATCACGAAGATACTTACCATCTGCAACAAGGGTTTCTTTCCCCGCCCGATGAAGCGCTTTATGGTATGGCAGAAGGGCAGGACGGGGTTTGGAACTGGCGAGGAATGCCCATCGACCTGATTAACCAGAATATTATTGGTGGGCTTCCTGTTCTGGTATCCAGCCGGGGGTACGGATTGGTTTGGGACAATGAGTCGTTAACGGAATTCAACCCAATGAATTCTAATCAAGAGATCCCATTGGATCCTTCAAGCCGATCGGGAGTGTTTACCCCTCGGACCACCGGAGAATATGTGTTCTTTGCCGGAGGGGGCGATGGAGCCGCCGATATCGGTATCGCTGTGGGCGATCGGGTTATCCACGACGATATAAATATGTGGGTTCCATATACGTCCGTGGTCAAGACTCACCTGATCGCGGGTGAGATCTACCCTGTGAGACTGCTGGGCGGCGGTAAGACGGCGAAGCTCTATGGCCGCGAGATGGACAACACCACCGTGTTCAGATCGGAAGTCGGGAACGAAATCAGCTACTACTTCATCTATGGTCCTAACATCGACAAAGTGGTGGCAGGCTACCGCTTGCTTACAGGAGCTGCTCCCCTATTTCCGAAATGGGCATATGGGTTCTGGCAATGCCGCGAGCACTATTCGAGTCAGAAGCAACTGCTGGACGCTGCGGAGGGATTCCGCAACCGGCATATTCCAGTGGATCTGATCGTTCAGGATTGGCAATACTGGGGGAAATGGGGCTGGGGAGCATATCAATTCGATCCTACGGCCTACCCGGATCCCGCACAGATGATTAAAACGCTGCATCAAGAGAATTTCCACTTCATGATTTCCGTCTGGCAGAATCCCAAAGGTGAAGTGCTTGATGAGTTAGCCAAGCATCACGGCGTAATCGATAACACCGATGTCGTCAACGAGTTCTCTTCTCAAGCGCGCGGCATCCGGTGGCACTATCTCAAACGATATATGTTCGATGTCGGCGTCGACGCATGGTGGCAGGACGGTGAGGAAGTCAATGACAAGGTAAGAAACCATCAGATTTATGTGGATGACTTAGGGTATGTCTCCGGAAACGGATATAACTACTATGCTCCACAGGTTGCCAATCAGGGTATCTATGAAGGCCAGCGAGCGAGCGATTCCACAAAGAGGGTAGTTCAATTGGGCAAGACCGCTACTCTTGGCTTTCAGAGGTATGCAGCGGTTACGTGGTCGGGAGATGTTCATGGTAGTTGGCTAGCCTTAAGTCAGCAGATACCCGCAGGGCTAAATCTTTCTATCGCGGGTCTCCCTTACTGGACAACCGATACTGGCGGCTTTTTCCGCCCGAAGGACGAGTACAGCTCGCCGGATTATAATCGGCTTCTGGTTCGCTGGTTTCAGTATTCCACCTTCTGTCCCATCCTGCGCATGCATGGATACGTGACGGAGACAGAGATGTGGAACTTTCCATTCGCGTATAAGTACCTGCTTATGTACGATAAATTCCGCTACCGCATGTTGCCCTACATCTATTCGGAAGCGTGGAGGATCACCGACGGCAACGGCACGCTGATGCGGCCTCTGGTCATGGATTTTCCGCGCGATCGGACTGTCTACGATATCGGCGATCAATACATGTTTGGCTCTGCCTTTATGGTCGCTCCTATCACCAAGCCTGTCGATTCGCGATCGGTGTATCTACCAAAGGACAAACAATGGACTAACTTCTGGACAGGTCGGTCGGTTACTGGCGGCCAGCATCTGAATGTCGGAGCTCCTTTGGAGGAAGTTCCTCTCTTTATACGCGCCGGAGCTATTCTCCCTCTTGGTCCCGATAAAGAATATGCTACCGAGAAGCCCGAAGATCCGATTGAATTGAGGATATATCCGGGGGCGAACAGCTCTTTTGTTCTTTATGAGGACGAGAATGACAATTACAACTACGAGAAGGGCCTGCATGCCACGATTCAATTCACGTGGGACGATGTTTCCCGGGCATTGACGATTGGGCAGCGTAGCGGCAATTTTCCGGGTCTGCGCAACGACCGGACATTCAATGTTGTTCTGGTAAGGCCGGGCCATGGTGCAGGAATGAGTACGACGCTTCAACCGGACAAAGTGGTATCCTACAGCGGCAATCCGGAGACTGTTCATATGGGTAGAACCGAAAGCAAAAGCGATCGGTAGCTGCACGAGTGTAGGTCACGCGAAAAATGCAACCCTCACTTTGATTTGAATCTTATGAATCGAGCCAATTATGACTTTAATGATCTTCTGAAACGGAGTAATGCACTCATGAATCGCAGATCGTTCGTCGCGAGCGGACTCTCCGTATTAGCACTGTCTCGCATGGCGAGGGCACTTGGAAACTCGCAGTTTTTTCAGGGAGAAGTTCCGCGGGGTCCCTTCCTTCCATATTGGGAGTCACTCAAGTCCTATCATTGTCCGGACTGGTTTCGGGACGCCAAGTTTGGAATCTGGGCTCATTGGAGCCCGCAGTGTGTCCCCGAACAGGGCGACTGGTACGCACGGAACATGTATATCCAGGGATCGTCTCAATATGAGTACCATGTAAAGACCTACGGCCATCCCTCCAAATTCGGATACAAGGATATTTGTCCTCTCTGGAAGGCGGAAAAGTGGGATCCGGAGCCGCTTGTCAAGCTGTACAAGCGCGCGGGAGCCGAGTATCTCGTATCCTTAGCCACGCACCACGATAACTTCGATTGCTGGAATTCAAAGCATCAGCCGTGGAACTGCGTCAACATAGGCCCAAAGAAGGACATTGTGGGTACCTGGGCGAAAGTTGCTCGCGCAAACGGATTGCGTTTCGGCGTGAGCTATCACGGGACACCGCATCGGGTATGGGATGAGTTTCTTCCCGTTCGCTACAAGAGCGACGCGACCGGGCCGCTGGCGGGAGTTCCTTACGACGGCATGCAGACGATTGCGGACGGGAAGGGCAAGTGGTGGGACGGCCGGGATCCCCAGATGATTAACGGGACGCCCCACGCAAAAGGCAGCCCATGCCCGGAGTTTGTCCAGCAGTTTCTCCTGCGCGTACAAGACGTGATTGACAGCTATTCTCCCGATATCTTGAACTTTGACGACGGGGCGCAGTTCAATCTCGACCGCGGCATCGGTGTTTGGCTGGGAATACCGGACCTGGCGCCGGAGATCATGGCCTATTACTACAACAAGAATGTGCAGGCCCATGGCGGCCGACTTGAAGGAGTTCTCGACCTGAAAGAGGTTCCCGAACCCGTGTGGGGAGCACTCACCCGCGACTTTGAAATGACTTTGGCGGATACGCTGCAGGAAAAGCCCTGGCAAACGGAAGCTTGCATCGGAGATTGGCACTACAGTCGCAAGCTTTTGGATAACCATACATATAAGAGGGCCTCTTTGATGATTCCTCTCATGGTGGACGTGATCAGCAAAAATGGAAACCTTCTTCTAAGCATTCCGTTGCCCGGGCATGGGGAGCCGGACAGCGATGAGATCGCGTTTCTGGGAGAGCTTGCCGATTGGCAACAGGTTAATTCCGAAGCGATCAAGGGGACGCGCCCCTGGACCATCTACGGGGAAGGCCCCGCTACTGAAGCGGCGAGGACGCTGCCCAGTTATCAGTTGTCCAGGCTCAGGTTTCAACCCACGGACATACGATTCACGACAAAGGGCGACACCCTCTACGCCATAGCCTTGGGCTGGCCGTCCGATGGAAAGATGGTCATCAAATCGCTTGCACAAGACTCTGCGAAGTTTCCTCGCCAGATCCGAAAGGTTGAGTTGCTTGGGGCGAAATCCGAGTTGAAATGGACGCGGACGGCGCAGGGTCTCGAGATTCAGTTACCCGACGAGCCGCCGTGTCAGTATGCGTTTTCATTTCGGATCCTTCCCGGATGAGTAAGTGGGAATAGGCAATTTGCGGCGTCCTTTTGAGTGTGGCCGGTGTGGGCCTTGGATGGTTCATAGCTGAGAGTTGCGAGGGCGTATCGACACATAGGGTGAAGAGAGCGTCCAAAAGTAATGCCCCAAAAATGAGCTGAACAGGCGATCAGGCGAAAAGCAACCGCGGATCTTTCGACTACGTTTGGCCAAAAGACGGCCAAACTCCGCTCAAGATGACACTGCTATTACGATGCGAACTTCAGATTCAGGTCACTAACACTCAGCTCGCAGTTTTTGGAAACTACGATTCTCGCGACGCCTTGAGCACCTTGGCTGTGGTGACGATCTGGCCGGTATGGCGCTGGGTGTGGTCGGCTACGTGGATGAGCGCGCCGCCTATGGAGGTGGGTAGCTGCTTGCGGCCTACTCCGCGTGGGGTGTCGAAGTTGGCCGTCGAGAGGACGCGGATGCTGTCGGCGGCGTTGCTGAAGGAGACTTCGACTTCGGCTATCAGTGCGGCTAATGATTCATCGCCTGTCTGCTCGGACTTGAGAGCGGACAACTGTTCCGAGGTTAGCTGGTTCCCTTCCGCGTAGGTGAGTATGCGGTCGGTGGAGCGGGCGATGTGGCGCAGATGGAAGGCTACCGAAGAAAGGCCGAGCGGGTGGGTGTGGACTTCGGCCTCGGTGAGGCCTTCAGTCCATTTGGAGATGTCGTCGAGGGCGAGATCGAGGGCGTGGAGAACGGCGCGAGCAACCGCGGGGAGATCGGTGTGGGTTCCGCGCAGCCAGGGCTCGACGTAGGGCGTTGGAGCAGGGGAACCGCTCACTGGGAGTGTCCTCCTTAGGGAATTTCCAAATTGGATCTCTTGAGGACCGAACAGTCCCTCAGGGGCTGAAGCCCGGCCTGATTTGATTGCGTTTACGGCCCGGCTAAAGCCGTGCCCTGTTACAAAACCCTGAGAATCAGCGCTGAGTGGGGCTTTTCCGCAGCCTGTAAAGCCGTGCCCTTTCAAAACGTTCCCCCCAATCGGCGAACTGCCCTCAAGCGCGCACCCTTCAAAAACCTGCGCCGGGCATGAGCCGATTTGAGCCACGTCACCCAGCGCTCTTAACGCGCACTACGGTGATCTTTTCGAAGCCTTCTTCGAAGACGGGCGGTTTGAGTTTTTCCGCCATCTTGCGCATGATGTCTTCGCTGACGGAACGGTCGCGCTGGCGGTTACGCTGCAGGCAGACTTCTAGCGGTACATCGAAGAAGACGGCCTGCACCTCGTAGCCGAAACTCTTGGCCATTTTGATCCACTGGCGGCGCTCGTGCGTCGATAAATTGGTTGCGTCCACGTAGTTGGCCGGCATGCGGGCGATGAGGCGGGCGCGCAGAAGCGAGCGCAGCGTGGAAAAGACGAGACCCTGATAGCGCTGCTCTTCAACGTCGTCGAAGAGAATGTTGCGGAGCAGGTCGCTGGAGAGCGGGGTGATGCCGCGGCGGCCGAACCAGGTGGTCTTTCCCGAGCCGGGAAGGCCAATGGCCAACACGACAAATCCCTTGGGCGCCAGGGGTGAGGGTTCCGCGGACTCGGCCTCCGGCGCATGAGAAACTGGCATTTCGGGCTGGGTTTCAACTTCCAGACGGCCGGAGCCTTCCGGCTCGTTCCATTCCGGTTTGGCAGTGCGCTCGGGGCGGGGCGGGCGGGGGGGCGCGGCGGGGCGGGCGGGGGCGTCGGGCCGCGAGGGGGCGGCGACGCGGGCCTCAGGCGGCCGCTGGGCGCGACGCGGCTCGGCCGGAGCTGGGTTCGGAGGGTCATCCGGATAGAACGGAACTAGCGGAGCTGGTTGATTCGATGGGAGTTCCTGCCCGATCTTGCCTGTGGATTCAGAGGTATTTGGGTTGTATCTGGAACGTCTTCTCATGCCGGCTGAACACCTTCGTTGTGATACCGGAATACCACACTGGCGGCAGGCGCTGCAAATGCTGTGCACACCGTCACATACGACTCCGCATCAAGAGAAGCATCCTAGCGGTGAGCGGTTCCATTTGCGGAAACATGTTGCGAATCCGAAGTGCAGGGGCGGGGGCCGGTCCGATTTGATTTTGGCGCGGTTGCCCGTAATGTTACGATCAAGAGTTTGGTAGATCCGCCTTCCGGCACATTCCAGACGCACATTTTCTTAGAACAATCCACAGCTTCAACCACGAAGGAGAAATCACACATGGCAGTAAAGGTTGGTATCAACGGCTTCGGCCGGATTGGCCGCAATGTTTTGCGCGCCGCGCTTGGCAATGCAGAGATCGATTTTGTTGCCGTAAACGACTTGACCAGTCCGGCGATTCTGGCCCACCTGCTCAAGTACGACTCGATTCTTGGCAACTTGAAGAACGAAATCGGCCACGGCGACGACTTTATCAGCGTAGATGGCAAGAAGATCAAGGTTTGGGCGGAACGCGACCCCGCCAAGCTGCCTTGGGCTGAAGTTGGAGCGCAGATTGTGATCGAGTCAACCGGCCACTTTACCGATGGAGCCAAGGCCAAGGCGCATCTGGGCACGACAGTGAAGAAGGTCATCATCTCGGCCCCGGCCACAAACGAAGACATCACCCTGGTGCTGGGCGTCAATCAGAACAAGTACGACCCCGCCAAGGACAACATCATTTCCAACGCCAGCTGCACTACCAATTGCCTGGCTCCGGTCGTCAAGGTGATTCTGGAAACCACCGGGCTCGTCTCCGGCATCATGACCACGATTCATAGCTACACAAACGACCAGGTGATCCTCGACTTTCCGCACAAGGACCTGCGCCGCGCCCGGGCTGCCGCGTTGAGCATGATTCCGAGCTCGACCGGCGCCGCCAAGGCCCTGAAGCTGGTGATCCCCGAGACCGCCGGCAAGCTGGACGGCTTTGCAATCCGCGTCCCCACGCCTAACGTCTCGATCGTCGACCTGACCTACATCGCCGAGAAGCCCACCACGGTGGAAGCTCTGAACGCTGCTTTCAAGGCCGCCTCAGAGGGCGAATTGAAGGGCATTCTTGGCTACGACACCAACCTGCTGGTCAGCTCGGATTTCAAGGGCAACCCGCTCTCCTCGATCGTGGACGCTCCGTTGACCAAGGTAGTGGGCAACAGCGTGAAGGTGCTGAGCTGGTACGACAACGAGTGGGGCTATTCGAACCGCGTAGTCGACCTGATCGGGTTCCTGGAGAAGAAGGGCCTGTAACGAAAACAGTGATTAGTGATTAGTGAACAGTGGGCAGAGGTTGGCCACCGACCACTAACCACTAATCACTAATCACTAATCACTGAAATCAATGCGCCAGAAGATCAGCGGCGGTTCTCCCTTTGAGCCGATCATCGGCTTCTCTTGCGCGGTGCGCGTGGGCAACAATGTACATTTGTCTGGGACGGGCCCGGTGGGCGCGGACGACGAGGATGCGGCGGGCCAGACGCGGCGCATCTTCGCGATTGCGGCAGACGCTCTGGCAAAAGGCCGGCGCATCGCTCGACGACGTGGTGCGCACGCGCATGTATCTGACCCGCGCGGAAGATTGGGAAGCGGTAGGCCGCGTGCACGGCGAGTTCTTTTCCGAAGTGCGGCCAGCGGCTACCATGGTGGTTGTGGCCAGGCTGCTGAATCCGGCATGGCGCATTGAAATCGAAATGGACGCAGTAATTGAGGATTCTCTCGAAGATCCTGAACCGGGGGACAAGATGACTTGGATTGTCCCTCCCGATTGGCCACAAAAACCGGTCACTGAGAACTGACCACTGTTCATTCATTTATGAGGAAGACACCATGCCCAAGCTCTCCATTCGCGACATCGATCTGGCTAAAAAGCGGGCCTTCATCCGCGTCGACTTCAATGTGCCGCTGACCGAAGACGGCTCGACGATTACCGACGACACCCGCATTGTGGCCACGCTGCCCACGATCGTTTACGCGCTCCAGCACAAGGCCAAGGTGATCCTGGCCTCGCACCTGGGCCGGCCTAAAGGAAAACCGAATCCGAAGTACTCGCTGCGCCCGGTAGTGGACCGGCTGCGCGAACTGCTGGACAAGAAGCTGGGCGAGGGCGTGAACGTGGCGTTTTCGCCGGACTGCGTCGGCGAGATCGCCGGCGAAATGGCGCGCCAGCTCGAATCCGGACAGGTGCTGCTTCTCGAAAACCTGCGCTACCACGCGGAAGAAGAGGCCAACGATCCTAAGTTCTCGAAGGAACTAGCTTCTCTGGCCGATGTCTACGTCAACGACGCCTTCGGCTCGGCGCATCGGGCTCATGCTTCCACCGAGGGCATCACGCACTACTTGAAGCCCGCCGTGGCCGGTCTGCTGATGGAAAAGGAAATCACCTATCTCGGCAAAGCTCTGGAAGCGCCGGAGAAGCCGTTTGTGGCGATCATCGGCGGATCGAAGATTTCAGGCAAGATCGACGTGATCCAGAACCTGCTCGACAAGGTGGACACACTGGTGATCGTCGGCGGCATGGCGTATACGTTCCAGCGCGCGCTGGGCGTGACGACCGGCAAGTCGCTGGTGGAAGAAGACAAGATCGAACTGGCCAAGGAGACGCTCGAAAAAGCCAAGGCGAAGGGCGTGAAGCTGCTGCTGCCGGTGGACAATGTTCTGGCCGACAGTTTCACGGCCGACGCCAAGACGCAGCCATGGGATACTTCGGTGGATTTCCCCGCCGACTGGCAGGGTCTGGACATCGGTCCGAAGTCGATTGCGGCGATTGAAGAGGTGGTGTCGACGGCGCGCACAATTGTGTGGAACGGGCCGGCGGGCGTCTTCGAGTTTCCGCGGTTTGCAGTGGGTACGAACGCTATCGCACATGCGGTGGCGGCTAACAAGGCGGCCATCTCGATCATCGGTGGCGGCGACTCGGTTTCGGCCATCAACAAGACGGGCCTGGCCGATCAGATCACGCATATCTCAACCGGCGGCGGGGCTTCGCTGGAGTTCCTGGAAGGCAGGAAGCTGCCGGGGGTTGAGGCGCTAACGGATAAATAAGTCATTCGCACCTCGCTGCAATGGCTGGCGCAAAAGCGATTTCAAACTGCGAGGACAAAGACTGGACCGGCACGGGTATGGATACGCTGCAAACTGCAATGGAAGTATTCGGTGTTTCGGACACAGATCAGGGGTTCAAGACATTGCACTAGGTGAAACGAGTGCAGCAGTGGGACGTGGAAAACCCGAACAGGTGGGATGCGGTGGTGGGGCCAGAGCGCCGCTAGCCCTATTCAATCCGATAGGCACTTGGCGCTCTAGAGGGGGTCTGTTATCGAGGTTTTGAATTGGTAATCTAATCCAATGAATCCGTGAGTCTTATCCCATGCGATGATTTTCAGGTCGATCTTGCTGATGTGCAATGATTTTTCCAGATCGCCGCTTCCATCCCAAACGGATTCCAAGAACGGGCTATAATTTCCTACGCTGTCCTCCCACTTGACCCCAGAGGTACGACTTCCGACAACATAAAGAGCTTTTCCATATTTGTCGCTGAGGGCTGATTTAAGATCATCAAACTCACCTCGCAGGTCTTCCCCGCTTTCCTTTGTCGCGAGAGGTGCGCTGGAAGCGTGTATGCTCGCTAGTTTATCGTTATGATCAAACCCGCACTGGTATTCATCGAAATACTCACTGCGTTGTGGAGCGGAATTGAAGAAAATGCTGTCGGGATATTCCTTCACGATGCTGCTCTTGCCGATTCTCTGGACGACCTCAGCCCGCGACATTCCAGCCTCAAGGCCAAACGGACCCGCGTAACAGATGCTAGGGAACAGCCAAGGAAATAACAACGCCAAGAGCAAAATCGGCTTTCTCATACCCTCCCTCTTTCCGCACCATCATACCCCACTTCCCCGGTACCCGTAACAGAACGATCCTGCCGTACCTTGGCTTTAACCAAGGAGACGCACATGGAAGAGAACCTCATCCGAGTCATAGGGCAAGAAACAGAACTGCGCGAACGCGCCCACGAATCCCATGGCACGCGAGCGCCGTCCGCCTGGACAGCCTTTCCCCCACCACAAGTGCTTTCGCGCTACAATCACGGTGTGGAGATCACGTTCGACCCACGAAAGAGCGAGCGCAACCTCCGAGAGCGTGGGTTTGGCTTTGAGATGGTGTCGGAATTTGATTTTGGCTCTGCCCTTTACACTATCGATACGCGCAAGGATTACGGCGAGGTTCGTACTCGGGCTCTTGGCTTCATTGGAGATATCATTTATGCGTTGGTTTTTACGATGCGCGGAAACGGACTCCGGGTCATAAGTCTGAGAAAGGCCAACCGAAAGGAGCGAAATCGTTATGAAAAAGCCAAACCCCGAATTAGTTGACGATGAAAACCCGGAATGGACAGAAGAAGACTTCGCAAAGGCAACCCCTTTCTCCGCGCTGCCCGCCGAGTTGCAGACACTGCTCTCTGAGGAGAAGCACGTCTCTCCCGACTCTGAGTCTCCATCCTCCCGCCAGCCCGCTGCCTAATCAATCTCGCCAGGAGCCTCTGATTCCGCTGTTGCCGGCACCATCCTGGCAATTGGTGGCCGTCCTCCGTGATGAGGAAGGCGAGTCCCTCCTTCTCTACCAGATCAATCATCTCAAGGCAATTTAACTCAAATTCCTCTGTGGAGACGGTCTTCACGCCGGAGTCCTCTGTTCCCTCGCTCATGGAACCCCCTCAGACCTCATCGGCGGAATCGGGAGTAACATCGATTGAGACCTTCGTCTGTCTTCACCTTAAGGAATAGCACCATGGCCTATTACACCCGCGTCCTGTCGAAGGATGAAGAGTTCCCTGCCTTCGAGGAACTTGCGCAGTTGATTCGCGCGGAACACCCGGAGTTCAGGCTTTCGATTGAGGAAGGAAGCGAAGAAGAGTGGGATGTGCTTCTGCTCTCGGGGCTGGACGAAGTTGAGGTCGCGCTGATTGAACGGAACCCAGTGAGCGATGGGTCGGTGGGCCAAGATGAAGTTGCGGATTTTCTGGAAGATCTGCAAGATTGCAGACCGAAGAGCGGGGTGCAATGGCTTGAGGATTATCTGGACTCGGTAAGGACGATCTACGCGTTTCAGCACCTCCAGGGCTCGGAGATGGTGGAAGGCGGGAACGCGCTTCACGCGCTGCGGTCGGCGCTATGGGAACGTGGGGATGCGATCATCCAGGCCGATGGAGAAGGCTTCACCAACGAGGAGGGCTTCCACATTGTGTGGCAGTTTTCGGACTCGGTTTCAGGGCCATGGAATATGGGGGTGCTGCAAGACGGCGTCTGGCAGCATTTCACGATGGACCTGGGAGACCCGGATCATCGGGCTGCATTTTTGAAAGGGGCGGTGCCTGGAGATTTGACCGCGGTTATTGGGATGGGGGCGTAGATTGAAACATCACCATCTTTTGCGGTGATGTGTCGGATTTCTGCCGTTGTGCCCGCCGTCACCCTGGGCGCTGAAATCGATCCGCTAGAATTGGGATGAGGATTCCTGAAAAATGACCCGTAAAGCACTGATTGCCGCCAATTGGAAGATGTACAAGACGCCCGCGGAAGCCAAGGCGTTTGTCGATGTGTTTTTGCCGCTCGTTGCCGGACATACCCGCGACGAGATTGCCCTGTTTCCTTCGCCCGTTTTGCTGCCGACGGTGATTGATGCCGCCAAGGGATCGAATGTCGCGGTGGGCTGCCAGAATATTCACTTTGCCGAAGAGGGTGCCTACACGGGAGAGACCTCCATCGGCCAATTGCTGGCCGTGGGCGGAACGCATACGCTGATCGGCCACTCCGAACGGCGCCAGTATTTTGCCGAGACCGACGAGATTGTGAACAAGAAGCTGCACACGGCGCTGAAGCATGGCGTGGTGCCCGTGGTTTGCGTGGGCGAAGTGCTGGCAGAGCGTGAGGCCGGCAAGACGGCCCACGTGCTGAAGACGCAGATTACCGGAGCGCTGGCTGGCATTACGGTCGAGGCCGCTGCGCCGATTGTGATTGCGTATGAGCCGGTGTGGGCCATAGGAACCGGCAAGACAGCGACGCCGGAGATTGCTGTCGATGCGCACAAGATCATTCGCGCTGAAGTGGCAAAGCTGCTGGGCGCGGATGTGGCCGCGGCGATGCGGATTCTCTACGGCGGCAGCGTGAAGCCGGACAATGCAACTTCGCTGATTGGGCAGGAAGAGATCGACGGAGCGCTGGTTGGCGGCGCAAGCCTGAAGCCGGATTCGTTCGAGAAGATCGTCAAGTATTAAACAGGCCCGCTGGCGCGGGTTATTCTGCAGTTTCATCCAGGGGCCGCGGCAATCGCCGCGGCCCCTTTGCATTTCAGATAGCGCCGGCCTGCCCCCGACTTCTTAATGCTTCACTCCGAAGACAAAAATCGTTGTCGAGTGGAATTGCTTCCCAGGGCGCAACACTGTGCTTGGAAAGTTTGGTTGGTTGGGAGAATCGGGAAAGTGCTGCGTCTCAAGGGTAAAGGCATTGAGCGAGAAGCGCCTCGGAGGCGCGGGCGCGCCGGATGCGCCGGCCGGGGGCGACGGAAAGTGCGGCACATAGAATTGCAAGCCAGGCTCGGTGGTGAAGACCTTGACGGTGCGTCCGCTGGTTGGGTCGTCGACCTCCATGCACGGCGATTTGAGCCCAGGTGCGCGCAGCACAAAATTGTGATCGTAGCCGCGCTCGGGAATCTTGTCGCCAATGGGGTGCGCGGTACGGAAATCGAACGGCGTGCCGGCGACGGGATCGATGGCCCCGGTGGGAATCTGGCGGTTGTCAAAGGGAGTATAGGAGTCCGCGTCGATCCGGGCCAGGTCGGCGAGGACAGGCGTAGTGGTATCGTCGGCCAGATTGAAGTAGGCGTGGTTGGTGAAGTTGACCACGGTGGGCTTGTCGGAGGCAGCGGTGTACTGGATCTTCAGGGCCGGGTCGCCATGGACCTGACTGAGCGTGAAGCGCACGGTAGCGGTCAACGTACCGGGAAATCCCATGTCACCATCGGGCGAAACCAGGGTCATCTCGACCCCGTCGGGAATCTCTTTCGCGCTCCAGGTCTTGGTGTGAAAACCCGCGGTGCCGCCGTGCAGCGCAATGCCGTTGGGGCCTGTGGGGATATGGTAGGTCTTTCCGTCCAACGTGAACTCGCCATGATCGATGCGGTTGGCGAAGCGGCCGATGGTTGCGCCCATCACGGCGCCAAAGCCGCTCACGTACTCTTGCAGACTGTTGCGCCCCAGGACCACATTCCCCATCGCGCCGCTGCGGTTGGGCACGCTCAAGCTCACAATGTGGGCGCCGTAGGTAGTGATTTTGACTTCGGCCTTGGCAGAGGTGATGGTGTACAGTTCGACGGGCGCGCCCGCGGCATCCTGCCCCCAGGGGGCGTGCGTAACCGTGGCGGCTTCGATGCCTGGCAAAAGGCACAGGCAGGCGCCGACAAGAACAGACCAATACTTCATGAGATCTCCTCTCGCAGATGGAACAAGGAAAACTGCAATTTGCTGTCGGTAGCAGTATAGTCGAGAGGTTTGCGGGCTGGCAGATTTGTCGAGTGGGCGAGTCAGCGGGCCGACCGGAGCGGTGAGCTATGGGCGGCTGATGGTCTGACAATTGCGTCTGGCGCTATGAGTAGAAGCTCGCGATCCAGCTTTGGAGGAGTGACGGGAAGCAGCCTAACACGACTACGGCGGCGGCAATAGCGAGCAGAACGATCAGCGTGACGGGATGCGCTTTGATGGGCGTGTCGTCGACTGTGGGCATGACGTAAGCGCGCTTGAGGACCTGCAGATAGTAGTAGAGCGAGACGGCGCTCATAGCGATGGCGAGGGCGACGAGGGCAAAGGGTACCGGTCCGGCGGAGACGCTGAGGACGGCGGCGAAGAGGTTGAACTTGGCCCAGAAGCCGACCAGCGGCGGAATGCCGGCGAGCGAGAGGAAGAGGACGAGGAGCACGGCGGCGAGCAGCGGGTTGCGCTTGTGAAGGCCGAGAAAGGAGTCTAGCTTGTCGGAGCCGGTGGCGCGCTCGACAACAGAGACTACGCCGAACGCGCCGATGGTGGTGAGGCCGTAGGTGAGGATGTAGTAGAGGACGGCCTTGGCGCTGAGTGGCGAATAGGTAAAGAACGCGAGCCCAAGTAGCATGTAACCGGCATGGGCGATGGCGGAATAGGCAAGCAGGCGGCGAACGCTACTCTGTGCGAGCGCGGCCAGGTTGCCTAGAACCATCGAGGCCGTAGAGAGCAGGATAAGAACCAGTGACCAGGGGCCACCGAAGCCAAGGTGGACAGGTTGCAGCGGTGCGGCCTGCGGAACGCCCCCGGCAAATTGGGGGATGTCGAAAACATGCATTGCCGAGGCGCTGATTCCGATGAGCAGTGCAAAGCTGGCGACTTTCGAAACGGAGGCGATGAATGCCGCGGCCGGTGTTGGCGCGCCTTCATAGGTATCGGGCGCCCAAAGATGAAATGGAACAGCAGCGACCTTGAAGCCCAAACCAGCGGCGATTAAGACGACGGACATGCTCAGCAGCGGAGTTGCCAGGTGGGCTCTTCCGCTATGAAGGGCTAGCAGAATCTGGTGAAGGTTTGTCGATCCGCTAATGCCGTAGAGATAACTGAAACCGAACAGCAGGAATGCCGCGGACATGCCGCCGAAAAGGTAGTACTTCATGGCGGCTTCGGCGCTGCGGCCCGATCTCTTGGCGAAGGCGGTGAGAATGTAGAGGCCGAGCGAGAGTAGTTCAAGACCGACAAAGATGACGAGCAGGTCTTGCGCGGCGGCGATGACCAACCCGCCAGCAGCGGCCATGAGGACCACGGCAACATACTCACCGATGTTTTGCGTAAAGTCGGAGCCGAAAAGAAGCAGGAGCGTAAGCGCGGTAAGGACGAGTATTGCGGATTGTGCGACTCCGGCAGAACCCCCGGAGGCGAGGAGTAGTTCACTGCCGTAGGCGTAGGGTCCCGCAACGGAAACGGCCCAGAGCGCGGCGGCGCAACCGGCAATGCCCACAAGGGTCGACGCGGTGATGCGGACCTGGGAGGAAGCTCTGCGGAGTAAGCCGAGGTCTACGATCAGCACGAGCAAAGCGGCGACTTCGAGCGCAGTTTCCGGAAGCGTGGCGCGGAAGAGGTCGGTATAGTTCATTGTCCGCCTCCCGCAAGCAAGGCCTTTACAGCCGGTTCGATGGTGTCGAGGAGAATGCGCGGATAGAGGCCGACGAAGAGGCTGACTCCGGTGAGCATCGCGACGCCCGCGTACTCGGGCCAGGTGATGGCGGCGAGTTGATGCGCGTGATTGTGTTCCTGTTCAAGCGCGTGGGCGGTGGGCAGCTTGTCGCTGAAGAAAGCCTTCTGCAGGGCGCGCCAGGTGTAGGCGACACCGATGACGATGCCGACACCGGCGGCGAGGGCCCACCAGGGCTTGGCAATCCACGCGCCGACGAGAACCTGCAGCTCGGCGACGAAGCCGGAGAAGCCGGGCAGGCCCATCGAGGCCATTCCAGCAATGACGAAGGCCCATGCGGCAAAGGGCAGGCGCTTGGCGAGGTGCATGATTTCAAGTTCGGCTAATTGTCGTGTGTGGGTGCGGTCGTAGACAATGCGACCGACGATGGCGAAGAGCAGGCCGGCGATGATGCCGTGCGAGAACATCTGCAGGACCGCGCCGGAGACGCCGATCTGGTTGAGCGTCATGAGGCCGAGGAGAACGAAGCCCATGTGGCTGACGCTGGAGTAGCCGATGACGAATTTGAAGTCGGTTTGCGCGAGGGCAACGAGTGCGCCGTAGACGATGCCGATGACGGCGAGGATGGCGAAGACGTCTCGCCAGGAGCCGATGCCGAGATACGAGAATCCCCAGGGATCGAGGCCGCGCGGGAAAAGCCAGATGCCGACGCGCAGGCAGCCGTATGCGCCCAGCTTCATGACCACTCCGGCGAGCAGCATGGAGGCGGCAGTAGGCGCGGCGACGTGGCCTGTGGGCGCCCAGGTGTGGAAGGGCCACATGCCGGCGAGGATTGCAAAGCCGGTGAAGACCAGCGGAAAACACGACATTTGGAAGCTGACGGGCAGACCGGCATGCGCGAGATCGATGAGGCTGGTGGAGTGGCTGCCTGCGGTGGTGTAGGCGGCGAGCAGGCCGATGAGCACCATGGCCGAGCCGACGAAGGAGTAGAGGGCCAGCTTCATGGCTCCGTATTGGCGGCGCGTCGAGCCCCAGATGGCGATAAGGAAATACTTGGGGACGATGGCGATTTCGTAGAAGACGAAGAGAAGGAAGAAATCGAAACTGAGGAAGACACCGTAGACGCCGCCGATGAGGGCGAGATAGAAGGCGAAAAACTCGTTGGTGCGGTGCTCGACGTTCCAACTGAAAAGGATGCCGGCGACCGCGGCCAGGCCGGTGAGCAGGACAAGTACGCGGCTGATGCCGTCGGCGGCGAGCAGGTAGTGAATGCCCATGGAGGGAACCCA
>Ga0182030_10006810_pt1 | contig 24007 bp, 23 predicted proteins | sample 812S3MmetaG_FD_121299 | JGI IMG/M metagenome (GOLD analysis project Ga0182030, IMG submission 121299) | Permafrost microbial communities from Stordalen Mire, Sweden - 812S3M metaG (Illumina Assembly) | ecosystem: Environmental > Terrestrial > Soil > Wetlands > Permafrost | place: Sweden...
CGGAAGGTCGTGGCTGAAATTCATCAGGCAGGACCGGCGCCGGGCGGCGCAGCGTTTTTACGGCCGCCAGCTGGGACGCAGGCTGAAGACCAGTTACTACGAAATGCCGCTGATCGACGGTCATGGTGGTGAGCGATGGATAGCGCTGAATGTGCAATTAGTGACCGAGAAAGACCAGGTCACGGGATTCCAGGCCATCGGGCGCGATGTGACGGACCGCAAACGGATGGAAGCGGAGCTGAAGCGCAGCCGCATGTTCGTGGACCGCATCGCGGCCACGACGCCCGGCATTCTCTACGTCTACGATCTCATCGAGCAGCGCAATGTGTACAGTAATCGCGAAGTGATTTCGGTGCTGGGCTATGAGCCGGAAGCCATGCCGAACATGACGGTCCTCCAGAAGGAGTTCTATCACCCGGACGATCAGGGACTGCTCGAAGCGCATCGTGAGGCGCTGCGGCGGGCGCCGGACGGTGAAATCCGGCGGCTGGAGTTTCGTATGCGGCACGCCGATGGGCATTGGGTCTGGCTGGCGGCGCAGGAGACGGTGTTCGAGCGTGGAACGGACGGGCTGGTGAAGCAGATCGTCGGGATCTCACAGGACATCACTACACGCAAAGCAGCGCAGGAGAGGCTCGCATACCAGGCCTATTACGATGTGCTGACCGGCCTCCGCAACCGGCAGCATTTCCGGAGCGGGCTGCAGGCCGCGCTGCGGCGCGCGAGCCTCGACCATGTCGGAACTTCGGTGTGTGTGTTCGATGTGGACGACTTCAGAGAGATCAACGACCGGTTCGGAGATGCGGCGGGCGACGAAGTGCTGGAGGCCGTCGGCAATATCCTGCGGGCGGAGTTGCGGGCCACCGATCTGGCGGGACGACTGGGCGGCGGCGAATTCTGCTTCGCGCTGGTGCGGACCGGATGCGGGGAGTGTGCGCGCGTGGCGGAGAGAATCCGCGACCGGCTGTCGACATTGGCGTTCGGGCCGGGTCAGGGGGAGGCCTTTACCGTGACCGCGACGTTTGGCGTGGCGGAAGCGGATCCGGATGTGAACGCGAAGGAACTGATGGAGGCGGCGGATCGGGCGCTCTGTCGGGCGAAAGCGGAGGGGCGGAACCGGGTTACGGTGGGAGCGGCGTAGATGATTGCGGAACTCCCTGACGCCACGCGCGCAGCGGCGCGGAGAGGGCAGCGCAGATCAGGACGATCACGATTGTGGCCGCGCCTCCGCCGGCGACGCTGACGACGGGGCCGAACCAGGCGGCAGTCCAGCCGGATTCAACGGCGCCGAACTGGTTCGACGAGCTGATGAAAATGCTGCTGAAGGCGAGGACGCGTCCGCGTACGTAGTCGGGGGTGTTCGTCTGCAGAAGCGACTGGCGCAGGACGACGCTGACGTTGTCGAATGCGCCGACGAGAAGCAACGCCACGAGCGACAGCCCGAGCCGGCGCGAAAGACCGAAGACAATCGTGGCGGCGCCGAAGCCGGCGACGGTCCACAGAAGTACCTTGCCGGCGCTGCGAATGCGCGGCGAGTGCGCCAGCACCAGAGCCATGGTGACCGAGCCGACCGAGGGCGCGGTGCGCAGCCAGCCGAGTCCGCGGGCCCCGGCATGCAGGATGTCGGCGGCGTAGATGGGGAGGAGCGCGGTGGCGCCGCCGAAAAGCACGGCGAAGAGGTCGAGCGAGATGGCGGAGAGGATCAGCTTGTTGTTCCAGACAAAGTGCATGCCTTCCAGAAGCGATTTGCCGGTTGTGGGCGGGCGGTCCGGCGCCGGAGCGCTGCGATAGCGGATAGAGAAATAGCAGCCCAGCGCGAGCATGGCGCAGCAGGCGTAGATCAGGTAGACGGCCCTGCTGCCTGTGGTCGCGAGCAGGATGCCGGCGACGGCCGGGCCGGTGATACTCGACACTTCCATGGCGCTGCTGTTCCAGGTGATGGCGTTGCTGAGCGCGTCGGGCGTGATGATGTGCTGCAGCAGGGCCTGACGCGCGGGCCACTGGAAAGCGCGTCCCAGAGCAAGGAAAAACAGGCTGGTATAGATCACGGGCACGGCGCGGAATCCGGCCAGCAGAGGCACTGCGGCAGCGAGCGCGAGCATCTGGGTGAGGACCATGGTGCGGCGACGGTCGTAGCGGTCAGCGACATGTCCGGCGATCAGGGCGAAGAAGAGAAAAGGCGCGACCTGCACGAAGCCGACATTGCCGAGAACGAGGGCGGAGTGTGTCTGGGTGTACAGATCCCAACTGACGCCGAGCGAAAGCATCTGGGAGCCGAAGTTGGAGAGAAACAGGCCGGCAAACAGGAGTCGGTAGTCGCGGGAACGAAACGCGGAGTAGGCGTCCAACTTAAGAGCTTCGCATCAGGCGTCGGCTGGGCGATGATGGGCTCATGCAGATCTTCCATATCGAGGTTCAGGTGAAGCCGGAAGCGATTGACGCGTTCCGCGAAGCCACAATCGAGAACGCACGGAACAGCATTCAGGAGCCGGCCGTGGCGCGGTTCGATTTCTATCAGCAGACGGAAGACCCGGCGCGATTTCTGCTGATCGAGGCGTATCGTGATCCGGGTGGTCCGGGACGGCACCGCGAGACGGCGCACTATATCAAGTGGCGGGATGCGGTGGAAAACATGATGGCGGGGCCGCGCGCGCGGGTGGAATACAGGTCGGTGGTTTCGGATCTGAAGTGACCGGATTCGAATTCGCGACGGCCACAAGAATCGTTTTCGGCGCGGGAGTGTTCGCGCAACTGGAATCGATTGCCGCGGGGCTCGGGAAGCGGCCATTCGTTGTTACCGGAAAACAAGCGCGCGTCCCGGTTGCGGGGGCGGCGTTTTCCATCGCGAAGGAACCGACGATCGATCTGGTGCGCGAGGGTGTGCGGGCATTTCGCGACGCCGGCTGCGATATGGTGATCGCGATCGGCGGAGGCAGCGCCATCGATGCCGGGAAGGCCATTGCCGCGGCGGCCGCGAATGGCGGGGATCTGCTCGACTATCTGGAAGTGATCGGCAAGGGCCAGCCGCTCGAGAGCGCGCCGTATCCGTTCCTCGCGGTGCCGACGACCGCGGGCACCGGCTCGGAGGTGACGCGCAATGCTGTGCTGGGTTCGCCCGCGCATGGCGTCAAAGTGAGCCTGCGCAGTCTGACGATGCTGCCGAGGATCGCGCTGGTGGATCCACAGCTGACCCACGGGCTGCCCGCGTCGATTACCGCGAGCACGGGCCTCGACGCACTGACGCAGCTGATCGAACCGTTTGTCTGTGTGCGGGCGAATCCGTTTGTCGACTCAATCTGCCGCGACGGGATGGGGCGCGCGGCGGAATGTCTGCCGCGGGCGTTTCGCAACGGCGAAGATGCCGAGGCGCGGGCCGGAATGTCGTACGCGAGTGTGCTGGGCGGAATGGCTCTGGCGAACGCGGGGCTCGGCGTGGTGCACGGTTTCGCGGCGCCGATCGGAGGCATGTTCGATGCGCCGCACGGCGCCATCTGCGCGGCGATCCTGCCCGCGGGGATGCGCGCGAACATCGCCGCGCTGCGGGAACGCGACCCCGCCGGACCGGGGCTGCTGCGCTACGGCGAGGTGGCGCGGATTCTCACGAAAAACGACGATGCGACGCCGGAAGACGGGGCGCAATGGATTGGCGGGCTGACCAAGCAGCTGGCGATTCCGCCGCTGTCGGCTTACGGGGTCACATCAGCCGATGCGCCGGAACTGGCGGCAAAAGCGGCGCGGGCGAACAGCATGAAGGCCAATCCGATTGCGCTCAGCCCGGCTGAGCTGACGGCAGTGCTGGAGCATTCTCTGTGACGTGATCGCTGATCTTCTCTGTGACGTGATCGCTGATCTTGCCGACATCCAGCTCAAGATTACCCGCGCTGTCGATAACGAAGGCCGGCGTAAACCGCGCGCCCCAGACGAGCTCGCTGTAGCGATAGGAGAAGCGCTGGTGAACCGTCTGCGCAAAAGTCTCATCCCACGCTTTCATGAGGACGATGAACTCCGCCTGCAGGGCTTCCAGATCAGCGGCGGTCTTGCCGTAAAGCGGGCTGTTGGCATCGATGGGATGGACGATGGTCCACGATAGCGCGAACACCATGATGCTGGGGCGTTCGAGCGTTAGCAGTTTGAATTCGCGGCGGGAGTCCCCGTTACTGCGGTCGACGGTCATCAGCATGAGCGTGGCGGAGGGTTCGATCAGCGTGTTGGCGCGGCGATTGACGACGCGGAACTGGAGACTGATGCCGTCCTGGTAGGGGGAAATGAGCGCCTGTTTGCTGAAGCCGATGCGGGCGGAAGGGCGGGAAACGCGTCCGAACAGAAGACCCGTGGCGACGGCGAAACCGAGCAGTCCGAAGAGAGCTTCCAGAGCCGCGATGGTGTTTGCGGCCGGTGTGGCCGGGGAGATGGCGCCGAAGCCGACCGTGGTGAGCGTCTGCGAACTGAAGAAGAAGCACTGCAGGAAGCGCGCGGAGGCGGGGTCGCCATCCATGCCGCCGCGCAGGGTGCCCGGTCCGAGAAGGAAATAGACGAGAGCGAAGATGCAGTTCGTCGCGACATAGCTGAGAAGCACCCAGGCGAAAAAGCGCGGCCACGAAGTGCTGACCATATGGAGATAGGGGTTGGAATCACGCCATGTGGAGCCCTGGCGTGAGACGTTGAAGCTGCCATCGGGGTTGATGACGCGGCGCAGGGGCCCGTCGTAGCGCTGCGTCAGGCCGGGGTCGAATGACGGCGTCTGCATAGGACGAGTTTAGCGGGCGGAGCGCGACCGGGTGGTCTGAATGCGGATGTCGGCGTCCTGGCGTTCTCGAACGGTAATTACCAGTACGGGGGCGAGCACTAATGCGAATTTTGTTTTCGTTTTGTAATTCCGGCGAAACGTGCGGTTGTTAATTTGTTGGGGCTAATGCTCAACCTAAAGAAGATCTCAACGCCGGGTTTCCGTTTAAACGAATCCAGGCGCATCCTTGTGTGGACTGCAGCCGCTTTGCTGAGCGGTTCTCCCGCCGTCGTGCTTGCACAAAACATCGTCGCGGCGAACCCGCCGGGTTTCTCGGGTTTCACGCCGGGCAATCTCGTCGTGTCGCGCAGCGTTTATGCCGGCAACGCCTCCACTGTAACGATTGGAGAGACGCTGCCTCCCCTGTGCCCGACTACGGCGACGTGTACGGGCGCGGGCGTGGGCGGCCCGGCCACTAATAATGGCGCCTTTCCCGTGGCGGGAAGCAACAACAACGTTTGGAACAACGCGCTTGTCGACGGCAGCTTTGGCATCACCTCGCCGATCTTTCTCGATCAGATCACGACTGGTGGCACCCTGATCAACACCCTTGCGCTGCCGACCGGCGGCGCGAACGAGATCGTGACCAGCTTCACTTCGAAGTCCGAACTGTCCCTGCATCTCTCGGTCGACGGCAACTACATCACTTTCGGGGGGTACGCCACAACGCAGAACGTGCTCGACGTTTCGAACGGCAATACACCCGGCATTATCGATCCCACCAATCCTTCGGGGATCGCCACCTATCGCGCTGTCGGGCGAGTGGATGTAAACGGGAACCTCGACGTTACCGACACCAACGCTTACACCGGCGACAATATGCGCGGCGCGATCTTCACGGGCGCGTCAAACGGCAACGTTTACTTCACGGTCGGGAACGACAATAACGGAAAAGAGAAGACCGGCGCGATCTTTACCGAGATCAATGCTGCGACCGGTGTGCAGGTGATTACTCCCGGCGCGACGCCGGGCAACCCCGGCACCTTGCCGGCCGGCTATTTCAACGTTACATCGTTAGGCTACCCCGCCGATAAAATCGGCAAGGATAACAACTTCCGCGGCATCACCATCTTCAACAGCACGCTGTACGTCGCCAAGGGCAGCGGCGGAAATGGCATCGATACGGTCTATCAGGTGGGCACGGCGGGTACTCTGCCTGTCACCGGCGACCCGAGCGAAGCCATCACCATCAGTGTCCTGCCCGGGTTTCCCAAGAGTCTGGCGACGAACGCTAACAACTCGACCATCTATCCGTTCGGCATCTGGTTTGCCAACGCGAACACGCTGTATGTGGGCGATGAAGGCGACGGCGTAGTCGGCGATCCGCAGAACAGCACTACAGCGGGACTCCAGAAGTGGAGCCTGGTCAATGGCTCATGGCAGCTGGATTACGTGCTGCAGAACGGCCTGAACCTCGGCGTGCAGTACGGCCTGCCCAATTACCCGCCCGCGATTAACCCCGCGACCGCGGGCCTTCGCGACATCACAGGCCGTGTCAATGCCGACGGAACCGTCACCATCTGGGCTGTGACGTCGACCGTCAGCAACAACGGCGATAACGGCGCCGACCCGAACATGCTGGTGACGATCACCGACAACCTGGCCAACACGAGTGCTGCCCCGGCGGCGGGCGAAACCTTCCAGGTGCTGATACCGCCCACTTATGGCCAGGTCATACGCGGTGTGGCGTTCACTCCCACAACGTCGTTCCCGGCCACTCCCGCGACCACGGTAATCACTTCGAGCCCTCTCGTTTACAGCCGCGTGTCGAAGGCTTATAACGGCTCGCTCACCATCGAGAACAATTCGTCGAACCCGCTGGGCGGTACGGTCACGGTGGCGCTGACGGATCTTCCGGCAGGCGTTACTCTGAACGGAAATCCGCCGATCGATAACGCCAACGGCGCGCCTGAAGTGATTTTCACGCTGACGACGCCGCTGGCTTCGGGCCAGTCCGCCACGGTGCCGATTTCGTTCACCGATTCGACCAACAAGGCGATCACGTTCACGCCGGTATTAGTAGTGCCTCAGGTGTAAGTGAAGCCGATTCGATTTCAAACATAAGAGACAACATCATGACAAAAAAGACCCTCTTTCTGATACCTCTGCTGCTGGCCGCTGTGGGAGGCGCGCAGGCCGGTGAAGTGTTTCTTTTCACGGTGAACACCTCGTCCGTCAGCGGCGATGCTCGCTCGCTCGATTTTTCGCTGTCGCCGGGGGCCGGTTCGGACCAGTCGTTGACTGCGACGGTATTTGGCTTCGCGAGCGACGGCACCTACGCCGGGACCCAGGCGACGGATGGAATCGTTTCCGGCGGTCCGGTAACATCGGGCACGCCTGTTGTGATCGGGCCGGTACCCAACGCGTTTGGGCTCAACGACGATTTCGAAACGTTCAACTACGGGAATGCGCTCTCGTTCTATTTGGACGTAGATGGGCTTGCGCTGACGGCTCCCGACGGTAACGCCACCTCCGGGTACGAATTCGACTTCGAGACTTTTTCGGACGCGGCCGGGAGCGTTCCCGTGCTGACCGCAGACCCGAATGGCATCGCCGGATCAATCGACATCAGCCCGGAAGGGGTAGTGACTGTCAACGATGTCTCCTCCGCCGTCAGCATCACCGCAGCGACTCCGGAGCCGGCGTCCGTGTGGCTTTTCGCCGGAGCGGTGGGAGCCGTTCTCCTGACGCGGCGCCGGATCGGCGCACGCAGCGGCCGCTAAGCGGTCTAAACGAACAGGCTGCTGAAAAAGCACTTTTCGTTGCCGCTTGCTGACGCGCGCGGTTCAGTTACCCCTGCGGAATCCGCGACCGTCAGGAGAGTGGCAAGAAGCGTTTTTCAGCATCCTGCTAAACATTAATCGCGCCGGCTGCAGCCCCGAACTTCGGTGGCTGCGGCCGGCTTTTGTCGTTTGTAAGACTCGCAAGTTAGAATTCTTGTCATGCCTGCGCGGAGGCTGATTCTGTCGCTGGTGCTGGCCGGCATCGGCCTGGCCGCATCGCCTGGAATCCGGCCGCGGGGGATCGTGAGCGATTATCCGGCCCATGAGTCGGCGGCTGCCTTTGAAGTGGGTGCGGCGCGGATCCCGCCGGGCGATGTGAAAAAGATGTTTGCGGCGGACCTGAGCAGAGCCGGATATGTTGTGATCGAAGTGGGCGTTTATCCGGCGGAGGGCGCGGAGGTCGATCTGGCGCCCGATGCGTTTACGCTGCGCACCGAAAACGGCAGGATAGCGGCGCGGGTTGTCGACACCGACGCCATGGCTGCCGAGGTCGCGCGGGAACGTGTGCCTTCCGCGCCGCGTGTGTCCGATGTATTGCGGGCGAGTGGAGTGCGGGGACGGTTGAGCGGTCCGCCGGACGGAACCGGGGATCGCCCCTCGGTGTTTGGCGGAGATGTTGAGGATTACCCGGTGGGTTCGACTGTGTCGAAACTTGCCGCAGTCGAGCAGGAGCTGTGGGCGAAATCGCTGCCGGACGGGAAGACGAAAGTTCCGGTGGCGGGATACCTGTATTTTCCGAAGCCTTCGGGCAAGGCGACGAGCGACTGGGAACTGCTGCTGGATGCGGCGGGGGAGAAGCGGCTGAAACTGACGCTGCAGGAAGCGGGGAAACATTGACAGGTGTCTGGAAGTTCGCGCCGTGGGTGCTGCTGGCGACGGGAGTGCTGTGGGTGCTGACGGTGCTGCGGAATATCTACGCGCCGGAGTTGCTGAGCTTCACGCATCTGCCGCGTGTGGCGAGGATGAGTCTGGCGCCATTGCAACTGGCGGCCGGCGCGCTGTGCATCGTGGTGGGAATCGGCGGGCTGCGGCGGTCGAAGAGATAAATTACGCGGGCTACCGGTGCAGCGAAATTCCGGTGGCGGATAATGTGGAGCCGATGATCGACGCGGCGGGCGAGACGGCGGGGCGGGCGGCGAACGCCTGCGCTAGATCGGGGGCGTTCGGAAGCTGCCCGGTGGTGGAGGCGACCGTGAAATCGGCTGACAGACGCGACAGCTGGCCGGCGAGGGTGGCGTTGCCGCTGGCTGTCGCCAGCTGAGCCCCGGCTTGCAGGTCGGTGGAAAGCCGCTGCGTCACTGCTTTGTATTGTGCCGGATTCGTCTGCTGCACCTGCTCGAGACTGCTGAGGATCTGCGCGAACGGAGTGGAGTTGGCGGAAGTGCTGCCTGAGTTCGCCTGAAAGAGCGAATGCACGACATTGCCTGCGAGGTTAATCAGAGGGCCGATTGCCATGCAGACGCAAGGGCACGTGGCGCGCCATCGGAGCTGCTTTAAATTGGCGGGCTTGCGGCGGCGCGGGCCGTCAGTTTTTTGACGCCTGGCAAATTTCGAGCGATCGCGGGCGCGGCGTAACGGCAGCGGCGACGACTACCGAGGCTCGGTTCGGGACGAAGAAAAGCGGGTCCGGCTGCCCGAAGAATTCATTGTGGAGGGCTTCCGCGGCGGCGGGAAGTGCGTCGGCCGCGAGCACGAAGGCGAAGCGTGAATCGGAACACCAGCCCAGAGTCGCCCCGCCCGGCATGCGGCGGAGCTGCTGCGCGGCGCGCGTGAGATTCGACGGATTGCGCGAGGCGTTGTGGCCCACCAGGGTGATGAGCGCGCGGTCGTCCTGCACTTCAACCTCGGCGAGAGAACGCAGGCGGGCCATGAAGGCCGGCGTCAGTGCCGCGGCGTCGGCGACGACGGAGAGCTCTTGGCGCGAGGTGGCGAGGAGTTCGAACTGCGCCCCCGCCTGCTGGAAGGCATCCCAGATGTCGCTGCCGAAATCCGCGGTAACCGGGGTGTTGCGCGGAACCAGCTGCAGGAGCGCGATACCGGTGCGGCAGGCGATCGACATGACGGCGCCTTCGCAGGGATTATCGCGCCCGACGCGGGTTCCGGCTGCAGCAGGATTGCGCGAGTTGCGAATCGTGAGGGGGATGCCCTGCCGAACGGCGGGGAGCACGGTGGCGGGATGGAGAACTTTCGCGCCGGCCTTGGCCATCTGCTCGGCTTCGGCGTAGGAAACGGAGCGCAGGCAGTGGGCGTCGGGCACGATGCGCGGATCGCAGGTGAGCATGCCGTCGACATCTGTCCAGATCTGAATTTCGTCGACAGAGAGGGCAGCGCCGACAAGGGCGGCAGTGTAATCGGAACCGCCGCGGCCGAGGGTGGTGGTAACGCCGTCCGCGGTGGCGCCGATGAAACCGCCGAGAACGGTGATGCGATGGCGCGAAATGCGGCGGCGCAGGCGGGCGTTGGTTTCGATCAGCAGCGGGGCGGCTTCGGTGTGACGGCTGTCCGTGATGATCGCGTTTCGGGCGTCGAGATGAACGGCGTCGATGCCGGCCTGGCGCAGGGCAGCGGCGACGATGACGCTCGAGAGTCGTTCACCGAAACTCAGGACGGCGTCGGAAAGGCGCGGCGTGAGAGTGCCGCCGGTGGCGACTGCGCGAAGTGCACCTTCCAGCTCGTCGAACAATTCGCAGATCTGGGCGTCGAGGCGGATGGCCTGGGCGGCGCGCGCGAGATAAGAAGCTTCGGTGAGGTGGAACTGGCGGAGTTTCGAGAGTTCCCGGGCGGCTGCCTGAGAGTTGCCCGCGGCGGAATGGCGGGCGATGGAGAGGAGACGGTCTGTCGTTTTGCCCATGGCCGAAACGACAACGGCCGGATGCTGGTCAGCGTGACCGCTGACTATGGAAACTACACGTTGAACGGCTTTGGCGGACTCGAGCGAGGAGCCGCCGAATTTCATGACGATCATTTGTGATCCCCTTGAACACCAGTTCCACGGTAGGCCTTAACCGATAAGGAATTGCTAAGAGGCGAGTTAGAAAGTTATCCGAGAGTTGACGTTGCCGCTCCCTGACGGTGACGGTTCTGAAGGGCAACGGATAATGACAGCGGCGAAAGAGCCGGCGGCTTCGACCGCCAGCGGTACACTCAGATTTCCGTGTTTCATACCCTGGAGAAAACCATTCACGCGGCGTTTCGCGACCGTCTGCGGGCGCAGTTCGGCGTCGATGCCGCTTTTGCGCTGGAACAGCCGCGGCAGGGGGCGTTTGGCGAAGTAGCGGTCCCGATCGCGTTTCAGCTGGCGAAGAGCCTGAAACAGCCGCCGAAGAAGATTGCCGAAGAGCTGGTGAAGGCGGTCGGTGAGATTCCCGGGGTGGCGGCGATGGAAGTGGCCGGCAACGGCTACATCAATATCCGCTTCGATCGCGGCGCGTATGGCGCGGCGCTGCTGCGCGGCGAAGAGGGTGAGGCGGCGAGCGCCGGCGGGAAAGTCATCGTCGAGCACACCAACATCAATCCGAATAAAGCTGCCCATATCGGGCATCTGCGCAATGCCGTGTTGGGCGACACGTTCGTGCGCATGCTGCGGGCGAAGGGGCATGACGTCGAGGTGCAGAATTACATCGACAATACGGGCGTGCAGGTGGCCGATGTCGTGGCGGGCTTCCACTTTCTCGAAAAGAAGACGCCGGCGGATGTGGCAGCCCTGCTGGATGGCGAGCAGCGATTCGACTACCTGTGCTGGGATCTCTATGCGCGGACATCGCAGCATTATAAGGATCATCCGGAAGCCCTGGCATGGCGGGCGGAGACGCTGCACGCCATCGAAGCGGGCGACGGCGAACTGGCCGAACTGGCGCATCTGGTGGCGGACGCAATCGTCAACGCACATCTCGCGACGATGCTGCGGCTGAATATTCAGTACGACGTGCTGCCGCGCGAGAGCGAGATTCTGCATCTGCACTTCTGGGCCGCGGCGTTCGAACAGCTCAAGGAGCGCCAGGCGATTTACTTTGAGACCGAGGGAAAGAACAGCGGCTGCTGGGTGATGCCGTCGACGGCGTTTCGCGGCGAGGACGAAGCCAACGAAGACAGCAAGGTGATCGTGCGCTCGAACGGCACGGTAACGTACGTCGGTAAGGACATCGCGTATCAGCTGTGGAAGTTCGGTTTGCTGGGCAAGGATTTTTATTACCGGCCGCTGACACGGTACGCCGACGGACAAAAGGTCTGGGTGTCGACTGATGAGCCGCAGCCTGCCCCGGCGCCCGGGTTCGGCAAGGGCAGCACGGTATACAACGTGATCGACGTGCGGCAGTCGTATCTGCAGGACGTGGTGGTGGCGGGCCTGAAGGCGCTCGGGTATGAGAAGCAGGCGGAGAATTCGATTCACTTCTCGTATGAGATGGTGGCGCTGTCGCCGCGCTGCTGTGTGGAGCTGGGAATTGAACTGACGCCGGAAGATGCGAAGCGGCCGTACATCGAAGTGTCGGGGCGCAAGGGGCTGGGCGTGAAGGCGGACGATCTGATGGACAAGCTGATCGACAACGCCATGGCGGAAGTGGCGTCGCGGCATCCGGAAGACAATGCAGCCGCGCAAAGGGCGATTGCGGCCGAGATCGCGATGGGAGCGCTGCGTTATTTTCTGCTGAAGTTTACGCGGAATACGGTGATCGCGTTCGATTTTCAGGAGGCGCTGAGCTTTGAGGGCGAGACCGGTCCGTATGTGCAATACGCGGCGGTGCGGGCGCGCAACATTTTTCGCAAGCTGGAGGAGCGCGGCGAGACGAAGCCGGAGTTCGCGGCGGAGTTGACGCAGGAGGCAATGGCGCGGCAGCTGGCGGCGGAAGAAGGCTGGCAGATTCTGCTGGCGGCGTCGAAGGCGGATTCAGCGGTGGAGCGGGCGATTACGGCGGGCGAGCCGGCGCATGTGGCGAAGTATGCGTTCCAGCTGGCGCAGGCGTTCAATAATTTCTACCATCAGTATCCGGTGCTGGCGGAGCCGGACAGGGAGCGCAAAGTGTTCTTGTTGTGGATGACCGATTATTTCCGCGCGCAGCTGGAACGGACGCTGGCGGTGCTGGGGATCGCGGTTCCGGCGTACATGTAGACGCCGGGCGGAAGCCCGGCGGCAGGCTGGAAAGCCTGGCCCCACTAAGGCTGGTTTGACTGAAGGCTGAGAGCTGGTTGACTGGATAACTGAGTATGCTGCTTGCACTCGACGTCGGCAACACCAACATCACGGTCGGCATTTTCAGGAACGGCGTACTGGCCGATCACCGGCGGCTGCGCACGGTGCGCGAACAGACTTCCGATGAGTGGGGCATCCTGCTGTCGAATCTGCTGCAGTTTGCCGAGCTCGATCCGAAGTCGCTGCACGGCATCATCATTTCTTCCGTGGTGCCGCCACTCGACAGCGCGCTGGCCGAGATGTCGCAACGGTATTTCAATACGACCGCGATGTTCGTCACCGCGGCAACCGATACGGGGCTGAAGATCCTGTATGAGAATCCGGCAGAAGTGGGCGCGGACCGTATCGTCAACAGCGTGGCGGCGCTGGATAAGTATGGCGGGCCCTGCGTGATCGTGGATCTGGGCACGGCGATTACGTTCGATGCGGTGTCGGCGAAGGCGGAGTATCTGGGGGGGATTATCGCGGCGGGAATCGGCATTTCGGCGGAGGCGCTGTTCAGCCGCACGGCGCGGTTGCCGCTGGTCGATTTCCGCAAACCGGCCAGCGTGATCGGCAGGAACACGGTGGCGAGCATGCAGTCGGGGCTTTATTACGGCGCGATCGGGGCGATTGACGGCATGGTGGAACGGCTGGTGGCAGAGTTGGGCGCCGACACGAAAATCATCGCGACGGGCGGGCAGGCGGAGATGATTTCGGGCGGCTCGCGCTACATCAAACATGTCGACGAGAACCTGACGCTAGCGGGGTTGCGGCTGATCTGGGACAGAACCCGTTAATACGTGGAAGAGTTCAGCAACTACTTCAATTACTTCACCGAGATCGAAGAGCACTTTCAGAGGGCGCGCGGCACCAGCCTGTTTCTGCTGTCGCCGCTCGACTGGGCGCTGATCGAAACGTGGAAGAACTCGGGGGTGCCGCTGGAGGCGGTGCTGCGCGGCGTCGACGCGGCGTTCGAGAAGTGGCGGGCGAAGCGGTCGCGCGTTCAGATGGTGAACTCGATTGCCTACTGCACCCAGGCGGTAATCACCGAGGCGCAGCGGATGGCGGATGCCGGGGCGGGGCGGCCGGAGAAGAAAGAGTCACAGCCGTTTCCGGATGAGGATCTGCGCCGTTATGTGGAAGCCAACGCCGCGGCGGTGCGGGCGCGGGGTGTTGCGGAGTTCATTCCGGTGGCAGCTGCGCTCGACGAGATCGCCGCTGGTTTGCCGGGATCGGCGCGCGATCTGGAAGCGCTGGAACAGCGGCTGACCATGCTCGAGCAAAAGCTGATCGCGCTGGCGAGGGCGCGCGAGACGGAAGAGCAGGCGCTGGCGGCGCGGCGGGACCTCGATGCCCATCTCCGGCCATGGCGGAGCAAGATGACGGCTCCGCAGATCGCGATGCTGGAAGCGCAGTTCCTCGAACGGGCGACGCTGGAGCGCGCCAGCCTGCCCCGGCTGAGTCTGTTTTACCTGAGGTAAACTCTTTATTTTAAATTGATTAGGCGGTCCGGCTTAAGGGACTGTAAAGTTTAACTTTGGAGAACAAGAGTTTTCGTGATAAAGTTGACACTGGCTCGAGGTTTCTGACCTTGGCTGGCTAGATAAAAGTTTCGTAACGCAAATAGTTGAGAAATCGTCATTATTGCAGGGGGAATTGCCCCCGAGAGTTTTTACGAGTGGTACTGCTTCTACGCGTGACTCATCCTGACACGTAGATAAAAAGGCAGTCCGGTCAGCGGGCGCACTCCTCCGAGCGTCTGATGACTCTTTTGGTGAGACGGCAGGCTCTCTCCTCCGGGAGCCTGCCGGTTTTTTGGAGTCCCTCTCCCCCTAACTATCTGTAACCTTGCGGCCTTCCCTTTGCAGGCAGAAACTGGGCTTGGTGTGTCGAGCCCTTCGCTCCTGCTGCTGGTGACGGTTGCTTCCCTGACTGCTGCTGTCGCCGTTGCCGGCGGGTTACGGGAGGGGAACGCGGTGTGGCGGCACGAAGCGCACGAGAGCATGCTCTCGCTCCAGGATGATTACAACTCGATTCGTTCCGAAGTCGAGCGCGCGCCGTCGGAGCTTCGCTTCTTTACCGGGGATGTCGTCAGCAAAAGCCGTTATCTGGCAGTCGACCTGAGGGTGGAAGCGCGGCGGGCGGCGCGTTACGTCAGTACCAAGCTGCGGAAATTCGCGTACCCTCCGTTCTCGTTGCCGCTTGTTGACACGCGCGGTTCAGAAAGGGTTTCCGAACCGTGACCTTCAGGCGCTACACGCGGCGCAGCACGAGCGCTGAATTTTTGCTTCCGAACGCGATACAGTTTGCCAGCGCGTATTCGCAGTCGAGCCGGCGGGCCTGGTTGGGAATGTAGTCGAGATCGCATTCCGGATCCGGGTCTTCGAGGTTGATGGTGGGCGGCGCAATGCCGTCGCGCATGGCGAGAAGCGTGGCCGCGACGCCCGCCGCCCCGCAGGCTCCCTGCGGGTGACCGATGAGGCTCTTGAGCGACGAGCCCGCAATCCGGTAAGCATGGCCGTTGAAGGCGAGCCGCGCGGCGCGGGTCTCGATGCGGTCGTTCAATTCGGTGGACGTTCCGTGATAGTTGATGTAGCCGATGGCCTCGGGCCCGATGCCGGCTTCCGCCATTGCCATTTCCATGGTGCGCGCGGGCTCCTCGCCGCACTCTTCCAAACGAACCCGATGATAGGCTTCGCAGGTGGAGGCATAGCCGCCAATCTCGCCATAGATGTGGGCGCCGCGGGCCTGGGCGTGTTCGAGATCTTCCATCACGAAAAACCAGGCGCCTTCGCCGAGGACAAAGCCGCTGCGATCGCGCGAGAAGGGGCGCGATGCGCGCTCCGGCTCACGGTTCCAGTGCGCCGTCAGAATGCGCATGACCATGAAGCCGCGCAGGATGAGGGGGGCGATCGGGGCATCGACGCCGCCCACCAGCATCCACGGAAGAATTCCCAGTTGAATGTTGCGGAAGGCATAGCCGATGGCGTCGGTCGACGAAGTGCAGCCCGTAGAAACGATATGGCTCATGCCGCGGAATCCGAAACGCATGGAGATTTCGCTGGCGAGGGTGCCGATGGTCGAGGTGGGAATCGTGTAGACGCTGCACTGTTTCTCGAGGCCGGCGTAGTAGAGGCGATACTGCTGTTCAGTGAACTCCTGCGAGCCTCCACCGGAACCCACCAGAACGCCGATGGTGCGCTGCTCCGCCAGAGACATGCGGGTGGGATCGATTCCGGCGTCCTCGATGGCTTCGCGGGCGGCGGCGGCGCCGAGCGGCACGCAGCGGGAGACGTGGGGGCGGTCCTTCGGCTGCACCTCGATGGTTTCATCGAACCCGGCGACTTCGCCCGCGATCTGCACGTTAAGGCCGGAGGGATCGAAGCGGGTGATTCTCCGCACACCGCTCCTGCCGGCCCGCGTGGCCTGCCAGAAGGCTTCGCGGCCGATGCCGTTGGGGCTGACCGCGCCGATTCCGGTGATGACTACACGCCGTTTCATGTTTTGTTGGCGGTTCCCGCGTTACACCGGTCGGGTTTTGCCTTTCCCCACTCGCCAGTATAGGCTTGATGTAGCGATGGACGCGGCAGACGGAAGCGGCAGTTCGGATATCGGCACGCGCCGCGGCTTTCTTCGCTCGGCCCTGGGCGGCCTCGAGGCCAGCGTGGTGGGTGCCTTCTTCCTGTTCGGATGGCTGATGATTGGCTCGCTGTGGAGCGGCCGGTCGATCTGGCTGATGCCGAATCTGTTTGCCACGACGTTTTACGGCGGCGGAGTTTACAGGAACCACTTCCTGCGGGGTTCATGGACCGGCGTGGCGCTGATCGTGGTCCTGTACGGCGTTCTGGGGGTTCTGTGGGGAATCGTATGGGGGGAGCGGCGGCAAAAGTGGCTGACGCTGCTGGGTGCAATCGCCGGGCTGGCCGTCTATTACATCTTCTTCGATCTGGTGTGGAAGCACTTCAATCCGCTGATTGCGGTTTATGCGCCGGTGCGGCAAATGCAGATCGGCCATGTGTTGTGGGGAATGATGCTGGCGCGGTCCCCCCTGTATGCAAGGCGGATCGCCCACTCGACCTCACCTGTGCCGCCTGCGCACGCTGTCCCGGGCGGTCTCACTCCCCCTCAGGAGGCGGAGCCTGCGGTCAGAAGCGGCGAAGTAATACAGTAAAGCGGCTGATCGGGAAGCAGGTTTTTGAAGGGATTGCGCTGTTCGAGCACGCAGTCGCTCATCACACAGCCGGCGGAACCGCTTTTGCCCTGGACGCGCACACCGTCTCGCGAACGGGTGACCCGGTAAGCGCTGCGGGCTCCGGCGTGAATCGCGGCGGCCTCCATCGAAAACGGCGATTCCATGACGAAATGAAGACCACCGTCGGGGCGGATCAGGAGCGCGAAGTCCTGCGGATCGCTCAGAGCGTCAGCGGCGCTGGCCACGTCAAAGATTTGGCGGGCATTCTCGAACAACTGGCTTCCGGGGCTGGCTTCCATCGAATGAACTTATCGGCAGGAGCCGGCGCCTTTCGAGGGTGTCAGGCGGAAATATTTCTGAGGAAATCGCGAACCGTTAGGCGGCGCAGTTCGTCTTATATGCATGACAGCCTCAGGGACCCGGGAAAGCCGAAATCTACGGGATGAATACCGCGCCACCTTTCAGGAATACGCGGCTAAACTCAACACTCTGCAGGGACTGATCGACCGCGACGCGACTGGCACCGACGATTTCCAGGCGGCCCTCGATGCCGTGGACGCGGCGCACAGCGCGCACAGCCGCGCTCGCGACTGTCTGGCCAAAGAACTGATGCGGCGGACAAACTCGGCCGGGGCAGGGCCCGAACAGCAGATCCGGAAGACCGCGCGTTTGATCTGGGAGTTTGCGGGCCGGCCGGAGGGTACCGCGGAGCGCGACTGGCAGAGGGCTGAGAAACTCGTGCAGTCGGCGGCGGCTTGCTGCTGATCTCCTGTTTCCGCGAAAACTGCGCCTGGACTTTTGCCGGTTTCCGGGAGTACACTAACATTATGTTGGTGAATAGTTTCTCTCACGCATGATTCCTGGCCGCAATTTCCCTCCCCGCAAGTCTAATCGCCGCGAAAACGTGAACGAATCGATACGCGCCAAAGAAGTACGGGCCGTATTTCCTGACGGGACAGCTGAAGTCATGCCGACAGCCGCAGCTTTGCGGCGCGCGCAGGAGCTGGGTCTCGATCTCGTGGTGGTGTCTCCGACGGCAGTGCCTCCGGTCGCTAAAGCGATCGACTACGGGCACTATCAGTACGAGATGAAAAAGAAGTCGCACGAGGCGAAGAAAAAACAGCATGTCGTGCAGGTTAAGGAGCTGAAGTTCCGGCCCAACACCGACGATCACGACTACGATTTCAAAAAGAATCACGCCATCCGCTTCCTGCAGGAGGGCAATCGTGTGAAGGCCGTTGTGCAGTTCCGCGGACGCGAGATCGCACACACGGATCTGGGGCGCAAGCTGCTCATGCGGTTTGCCGAGGATCTGGCGCAGTACGGCGCAATCGACGGCAACGCGCGCATGGAAGGCCGGGCCGCGCACATCCTGATCAGCCCGGTGAAGACGCAGACGCCCGCCAAGCCTGCGCCGCCGAAGTCTGCGCAGCAGCCGCAGGCGTAAACCAGCAGGCTTAGTCACCAATCGCCGCAGCGCGAATATTTCCACAATGGACCGGTCGTTGCAACGCCTCCGCCGGGAGGTTTATATGCAACGTCTCGCTTTGTTATTGTGCAGCTCATTAGTGGCTCTGGGGTCGGCGAATGCGCAACAGGAATATCCGAAGTATTCGTTCGACGCCGGGGGCGGTTTCACCGCGCCTGCCGGATCCACGGGAGACTTTATCCGCTGGGGCTGGAATGTAAAGGGCGGTTTTGATTTCAATTTTTCGTCCCACCTCGGCGCCGCCATCAACGTGGGCTACGATTCACTGCCGGTCAGTACTCCGGCCGCGCTCTCGCTCGGCATTTCCGGCGGGCACGTCGATGTTATGCACGCCACGTTCGATCCCGTTTTTCATTTGACGCCGAAGAGCCGGTTCGATTTTTACCTGACCGGCGGAGGCGGCTATTTCCGGGTGTACCGGCAATTCGCCGCGGGCGAAGCCGGACCGACCAGCGCCTATATCCCGTCGCTCGGCTTCGGCGCGCCGGTCAACGGGCCGGTGGCGATTCCGCTTACCTATTCGGTGAATAAGCCAGGGTTTGACGCCGGAGCCGGCATGACCATAGGAGCGATCGGACACGGCAAAGTGTTCGCCGAAGCGCGCTGGGAACACGTTTTCCTCAATGGGGGGAAAATGGACTTCCTGCCGGTGACGTTCGGTTTCCGCTGGTAAACGCGGGGGCGCGTCATCTACTGCGCGCTCGCGAAATAACCCTTGCGGTAGTTCGCGCGCAGAGCCGGCATGCCGTCGGGCGGCGTGACGTGGACCTTCACGTGGTGATATTTTCCGTCGCGTGAATCGGCTGCATAATAGCCGAGCAGGTACTCGTTGCGCAGGTCGAGACCGATTCTCTCGCTGATGGCGGGGAGATCGTTGAGATCGTCCACCGGATAATGGCGGCCGCCGGTCTGCGTGGCCAGCTCGTCGAGCACCGCCGGGCCTTTGCGGTTCTCGGCGGGGCTTTTCGCCAGCTCGGAATCGAAGATGCCCATGGCGTAGAGCTGCACGTCGGACTCGACGAGAGCGTTGCGAATCTGGCGCGCCGTATGCCAGCTCCAGTTATCACCGCCGTCGGAAACGATGACGATGGCCTTCCGGGCATGGCGCGCCTTTTTCATGTGCTTCAGCGCGACGTCGATGGAGTCGAAGAGCGACGTTCTGCCGAACGGCTTCGTGTGCGAGATACGGCTCGAGATGGCGGCGGAATCGGGTGTGAACGGGATCGTCAGCCTCGCCCGCTCATTGAACTCGACAAGGAAGAATTCGTCTTCGGTATTGGCGGTTCTGAAGAATGCCGCCACTGATTCGGAAGCCTTGTCCATCTTGCTCTTCATGCTGCCGCTGGTGTCGAAAAGAAGGCCGATGGAGAGAGGCGCGTCGTCTTTGATGAAGTAGTCGATGGGCTTCTCGACGTTGTCTTCGCTCAGGTGGAAATTCTCTTTGGTCAGGCTGGTGACTGAGGCGCCGGACGCCGTGGTGACCCACGCGGGGATCACGACGAGCGAGGAATCGCTGCGCAGCAGTCCGGGCGAGGCGGGCGACTGAGAAGCCGCACGCGATGTCCGCGGCGTGATTACGGCAGGAATCTGCGCGGTGAGTGAACCCGCAAACAACAAGGCAACCGCAGTCTTCCAACGGCCACGCATTGGTGAGATTGTACACCTCAGCGGCGGATCAGCATAGCGGCGATGACGATTCCGGTGAGCAGGAAAATTACCTGGCCGGCGCGATTCTCGCCCGGCGTGCCGAAACGCACCCATATGTGGCGCATGCCTTCCGGCGCGTCGATCAGCATAAATCCCATGGAGGTGTCGCGCCGGACGGGCAGCGACTTTCCGTTGTCATCCGCATGCCAGGAGGAATCCCACGACTCCTGAACGAGAATCGACTGCGCATGAGAAACCGTGGCGTCGATTTCGAACTCGTCAGTCCCATGCCACGTCAGAACCGCGCCGGGCTGGGCGGGGTTTTCCACTACAGACACGTATTTACGGAGCTTCGCTTCGCTGTCGACGCCCTCAGTGCGATTGACATCGCGGATGGCCGCGCGATCCACGATGCGCACGATTCCCGGATGGACGCGGGGCACGGCGTAGATGGGCGTGTCGGGAAATTCGTCCGTCAGTACCGGCAGGGCGCCGCGGAACTGCTCGGGATGCGTATAGTCGTGATACTTCTCCGGGGATTTGGCGCCCGGCACCACTATGGCATCGGTTCCCATCGCCTGTAACCAAAGTGTCGTGAGATCGGCGCGATCACCATGCACGACGGGCCACAGAGCGACCGGAAGGTTCGGGTTCAGTACCGACTGATCCGACCCGCCGTCAGATTGCGCGTTGTTGAACCAGACGTCGAACCAGAAGCGGATCGTGCCGCTGGAAAAGACGCGCGCGCCGGGCAGATGGCTGTTGACCCACGCCGCAACCCTGTACTCGTAAACGTTTTCGACGTTGCCTGACTCCGGGAAAGGCGACCAGGCGTGGCGTATGTATCTTGCAGCGGGGAGAAATGCGACCACCGTCAACAAGGTCAGCGGGAGGCGGAGCGAGCGGTTCGTCCAGCAACGGCGCAGCGCTTCTGTGGCGGCGAGTATCAGGGCAAGGTCGAGCTCCGGCACGAAGCGTTCCGGGTTACCCGAAATGAGAAGATTCAGGTCGAAGAAACCGATCACCCACACACTGAATGCCACCAGCAAGCCTGAGACGAAGACTGCCCATGCGCGCTCCGGCTTCCGGTTGGCCAGCGGCCAGGCGAACATCGCGTAGAGGAGCATAACGCCGGCGAAATCCAGGCGCGAGTGCGCGTTACCGGGCATCGAGACCAATTTCAGATTCTGCAGTGTGATTCCGATATAAGACGGGGTCAGCCAGAAGGCCGACAGACCCCACGCCAGAACCGGAATCGCGGAGGCGCGCAGCCACAATCCGGCAGGGCGCTCACAGAGCCAGACGGACCAGACGGCGACCGGATAGACAACCGCCAGCGCTGTTGCGCCGTAGAAATTATTGGCCACAACCAGCGCGGACAACAGAGCGGCCAGAGCGGTGACGGAGTGCCGCCGGCCGCGCAGCGCCAGCAGTATGGCCGCTACAGCCGCCGGCAGGATGCACAGTGCGGAAATGTGGGGTCCCTCGCCGTAAGCCATCAGGACGTGCAGCCGCTGCGGAACGAGGGGACCACTGTCGTGGCGAGTGGCGGGTAAGAAAAGAAATGAGGGCGAGAGCAGCGCTGTGGCGGCAGAGGCGAGCAACGCGCCGGCCCGCGAGCGCGACCCCGTACGAACCAGCCAGTAAACAGACAGGATGCCGATGACGTAGAGCACCGCGATGTAGAGATGGTAGGCGCGCGCCGGCGTGACCCGGCCCAGACGGGAAATGAGAGCCGTGGCGTAGCGAAGGGCGGGTGGATAAACGTAGTCGCTGCGTGTTCCGCAGTACCACAGAGGCTGCCAGCCCGGGTGCGGCAGATGTTCCGAGAGCATGCGGCCGTCAGCTATAAATGTGCTCTCGATCGACGGCCAGTTGTTCAGATAAACGAGACGAAACAACGGCGCGATGAGGATGCAGACGAGGCATGCCAGCAGGCACGCGTCGAGGGCGGCCGCGCGTCTGGAGGAAGTCATTCAGAGAGGGCCGTTTCAGGCCAGTGTATCAGGGCGAATAGAGAAACCACGGGAATCTGTCGATGGGCAGCGAGCCCCGTTTTCGCGCCAGACACCACGTCTGTTCGCCGCGATTCCGGGTGTCGAAACCGTGCTCTTCCAGGAGATTTACCAAGGGCCATTTTTCGCTGTACTCGGCGATCCGCGTGGTGAACAGCTGCAGGATTTCAAACCCGGCCGCTTTGACGGTTTCATCCAGTTCCCACGCCGTGTATTCGCGCATATGGCCGATGTCGGGCTCCCCGCCCGGTCGTTTGTACAGGGCGAATATTCCGGGATGATACTTGCCGTCGAGAACTTTGGAAAGGCTGGCCAGGCTGGCGATGTTGGGCGTGGTGACCAGCAGCATGCCGCCTTCACGGAGCACGCGCCGCGATTCCAGCAGCAGGTGCATGGGGTCGTGAGTCATGTGCTCGATGATTTCCCCGGCTATAACCAGGTCGAAGTGCGCGTCAAAGTACGGGAACCTGTCCCGTTCGGCATCGAAGTGGTCGATTTCGCAATGAAAGACCCCGTCGGGAAGATGCACAGTCTTGGAATCGACCCTGCCGGGCGTCCCATAATGGGCGCCGCGTACTTCGCGGTACCCGCAGATGCGCTGCAGCAGCGGTGTGATCTGCATATAGCAGCCGAGTTCCAGCACGCGACCGGTATCGGCAGGCGGAGGCACCAGCGCAAGCGTGCGGGCCAGACGGGGAATGTGCTTGGCGAGGTACTGCCGGGCTGCTTCGTCCTCGGCGGGAAGGTTGCGGAGGGCCGTCTCCGCCTGCTTGAGCCGCACGGGATCGAAAGGTTCCGGGGAAGTGATGTCGGTCAGCCGGGAAACACGATTGTCGATGCGCCGCAAAAGACGGATAAGACCGAGCAACACCAAAGCGATGGTAACAAGGAGGCACGCGGCAGGCAGCGGGGAGCGCCCGCCGTGTCAATGCGCGGAACGGTCTCCGGCGGTGATCATTTCGGCGCGTCTGGCGGAGTGTTCTTCGGCCGTTCTCAGCAGAAGCTGCAGAGAGGGCTGGGGGCGTACGCGCAGGAACATCTGATAAGAAAACATGCCGCGCGATACGCGAATCATCAGCTGATTCAGCTTCATGATGGTTCGGCTGAGGAAATTGTCGCCGAGCGCCAGCGGGAACGGTCCCGGCACGCCGATGCGCTCCACGATGTCGAATCCAGCCTCGCAGACGGCGCGTTCGAAAGAACTGAATGTGAAGAGCCGCGTGTGTGTGAGGTCGAGGATGCCGCGCTTGCCGTAATTGAACTGGCCGGCGAGCAGCGTAAAGCGCGTTACGGCGAAAGCGACGTTGGCGGTGCTGAGCATCACATCGACGTCGGGCCGGATGCTGAGGGCGGCGCGAAGCTGTTCCAGAAAGAGCTCGGGTTTCGCCAGATGCTCGATGACGTCCAGCATCAGCACATAGTCGTACTGTTCGTACGCCAGACGCGGCATGCCGTCGTTCAGATTGTGCAGATAGAACGCGGAGAGACAGGCGTCTTCACCGCCGGGGAAGGAATCGATGCCGTCGACGATGCACTGCTTCTGCTTCATCAGGTAGGCGCCGAGGTATCCGCCGGAGCACCCGACATCGAGCACGCGCGAACCGGGACGCACGCGCTCGAACGCGAGTGTGTGCGGGCTGGTGTAGTCGAACTTCGGCACGTAGGGCTGGGCGTTGGAAGGGGCGCAATCGAACTTTCGGTCGTAGAAGAGCCCGGCCTGCTGCAGACGGGCTTTGATGACTGACAGCACGACGTCACGCGCGTATTTCAGGCCGTTGACGTAGCAGATCTCATCGCCGTAATAGGTGGGGATGGGGAGTTCTTTGATGGTAAGGCCGGCGGTCACCAGCTGGATGATTATTTCGGTGTCAAAGTGAAAATCGCGCGAGTTGCGGTCGAAGGGAATCTGCTGCAGGGCTTTGACG